>PDWI01008689.1_pt1 | contig 11894 bp, 11 predicted proteins | sample 1430891 | NCBI WGS metagenome assembly PDWI01 (sample SAMN01162508, study PRJNA174530) | Oral metagenome, whole genome shotgun sequencing project. | biome: Marine environment; feature: Marine mammal; material: Swab sample of the gingival sulcus; isolation source: swab sample of gingival sulcus...
TTTGTTTTTCTCAATTTATTTTTATTTCTACAAAATAACTATGATCTTTTCAATCAGAAATACAATTTTGTTTTTTAAAAAATCAAGAAATAGTATCAGTTTCATTTTTCCCCTCAAAACTTATTTCTCACTTTTTTACATAAGTTTTTACTTTTATATATTTTCAAGTTTTTTGCTCATTTTTTGGTGAATCATAAGTAAGCATAGTTTTGTTTATAACCAAACTCCAAGTTGGATTTGTAGAATGTGCTTCAAGCTCTAAGTTTCCCACTTCTGTTCATAAATCTTTTTCTTTTTTTTCTAGAAAAGCACAAGAAATCACTAGATTGTATCACTTACTTTCGTCTACAACAGGAAGATCATTTTCCATATTTACTTTATTTGGCTCTGAACTTATTTTACAAACAATATTACCTTTTTCATATCAATAACTAAACATAGAAGGTCAATCAGCCATATTTGGATTACTCATTTCCCAATCTTTAAATAACTCTTCCTTTAATTTATAGGGATCTTTTAAATATTTTTTTTCGTATGTTTTATATCAATTTAACTCTAAAAATTCATTACTTTCTGTATTCCAAGAGAGTTTAGTTTCTTCTATGGGACATTTTTCTATTCACATTTTCATGCAAAAACTAAGTAAAACTTGTATAGAAGAATCTGTTTTAGATAAGCTATCTTCACTTTTTTCTATATTTCAAGAATTTGAAATTTCTTTTTGCTCTACACTTCAAGAATTTATTTTTTCTTCACTTCAAGAGCTTACTATCTCTGTGCTTCAAGAGTTTGGTTCAGGATTTTTTGGGGTTTCTTGTCAAAGGCTACAAGAGCTGAGAGCGAAAACTACAACCGAAACGAAAAGTATTTTTTTCATAAACAGAGAAGGTAAATAGATAAAATAATATCTCTCTCACTATAAAGTATATACAAAATTATATTTTCGCAAGTTATTTTCTTGTATATGGAACCCATAAAAAATTTGACTTCTTTTCTAAAAAGAATAGAATATTTTCGTCTATCTAAAAATAGAATATGAAAGTTCTTTTTACATTTCTATAAGTTGGTGAGCACACCTCTTTTTGGTGTTTTTTATTTTTTTACTTTATTCTTATTATGAAAAAAATTACAATACTCCTTTTGGCTTTATTTCTTGTTGCCAGCTGTGGAACAGCCAATAATAATCAACAAGAAGCCCGAAATAATACAAATCCTCAAAATCAGCAATCAGCAGAAGATAATAATTGAGGACTGGATGACGAGTTTTTGAGCAATGAAGATTTTAAGATGCATTTTAGTACCAAAGATGAATGACAAGAGCTAGAAGCTATCATGCAAAAGAAATGAAAAGATATGTCAATACAGATTCTGAAAATGGATGCAACGATGATGCCCCAAAATATAAAAATGAAAGCAATGATTGTAAAAGATGATTTCTTCTATACAAATATGCAGATTTGAGACAAAAATGTTTGGATGAAATGACCCTATGATGATGAAAAAAGAGAAGAGGCTGGATTTCTTGACGTCAAAAAACTTCTCAAGAAAATTAAGCAAGAGGGGATAAAAAAAGAAACAAGAGATATAGATGGCAAAAATTATGATTGTTATGATGGAAAATTTCTTGAGGCAACGACTCTTTGTTTCGAATGAAAAAATCTCAAGTATATTCTCGATGATGAAAATCAAAGTTCGATGAAAATTATAGAATTTACTGATAAAATTGATTCTAATGCCTTCAAAATTCCTTCTGACGATGAGGTCATGGATCAAAAGGATCTTGCAAAAATGATGATGGACATCTGACAATAATTTTCTTATTTCTTTAACTTTTATTTCGTATGAACTCTTTTGTAAAGATTTTTCTTTTTCTTGGAACTTTTCTTTTTGCTCTTCAGTCTTTTGCTGCTTGAAGTGAAGTTCCAAAATACTATTTTGATGGGTTTTGAACTGAGCCATTTTGGGGTATCAGCATCAATGGAGATGAGGCAGAATATAGTGAGGCTGAATTTATACATCATGCTGGTGTGGATTCAGGGAATATCGATGTGAGCATACACGATTATCTTACTTTTACGACACTTCCAACAGAAATTCGATTTGAGGGAGAGTATCTCTCTGGAAAAATTATCAAAAAACAGTGTATCGATGATTCAAAATGAGATACTCATGAATATGAAGTGATAGTGGAGAGAGATGAAATGAGAGTTCGAGGGTGTGCGGATAAAACGCAAAAAAAAGATTATATTCATGTCCTTGGAAAAGACTCTCTCTGGTATGCAGATATCAAATGAGATCACCTCTACTACAGTGATCCAAGTATGCAAAAACCTGGAGAAATGATGTATATAACACAAAATTTCTATGCCTTGAAATTCGTCAAAAGAGGAAATATCATAGAATTTGCGTGAGATGGAATACGCTGAAAAATAGAGCAAAAGGTTTGCATGGATGATACAAAGTGAGATACGCATAAGTATTTTGTAGAACTTGTGAGAAATGGAAATACGCACATTTGATGTGCAGATGGAGATATTTCTCTCTTGCCTGTGAAGACAGTCAGACCAGTTGGATGAGATAGAGATCGCCATGGTTGTATGCTTGGAGCTTGATTTGTGTGGAGTTATGTCAAGCAAAAATGTATACGAACTTTTGAGATCGATCTTGAACAAGAATACTATCAAAGATACCTCAAATTGATTGACACAATCTCAGAAATGGGACAAAAAAAGGTCTATCACTCAATCCAAAAATACAAAAAAATCCTCTCAAATTTTTCGGCTCTTAAACAAAAAGAAATCAATGAAAAAGTGATAGCAAGAATTGATGCAATTCTTGAAAAAAGAAGTTCTTCTCTTTTGGAATTATTCAAACTTGAAGTGATGCAACAAGACTAAAATAGGTATTAAATTTGCTTTTTTTGAAAAAGTGTATATACTCTTATCTAGATTCATAAAAAAAGACTGCTCTCGGGCGAGTCTTTTTTTACAAGAACACCCCTTTTAATTTCTTACGCTTTATTATTTATGTTTGACCTTCAAAAAATAGAAGCAGCTATCAATCAGATTTCTGCTGAAAAGAAAATCGATAAAGAACGGCTGGTTGATATTATCGAACACGCGATCAAAACCGCATACAAAAAAGACTTTGCAAATAAAGATGCTCAAGTAAATGTCCATATTGATATGAAAACTTGAACCATTGAAATCTCTATTCTCAAGACGATCGTAGCAACACCAGATGATGTAGAAGATGAGGATCTACAAATTGCTTATGAAGATATAGGTGGAGAAGAATCATGATATGAAATTGGAGATACAGTAGAGCTCGATGTCTCTGATGATATTCAAGATACTGAGAGTTTTGGGCGAATTGCTTCACAAGCAGCCAAACAAGTAATTGTGCAGAAAATTTCTGAAACAGAGAAAGAAAAACTCTACCATCTTTTCAAAGACAAAGAAGATACTATTGTCAATATGCGAATTGAGCTTGTCGAAAAAAACAGAGTTATCTTTGACTACAATGGGCATCAGGTTGTCCTGCCAAAGTCAGAACAAAATGCAAAAGATCGATATATACCATGACAGCGAATGTATCTGTATGTGCGAAAAGTAGAAATTGATCCAGCACAAGGTCCTCGTGTTATTCTTTCTCGAAAAGATAAAGAGCTTGTTGTGAAGCTATTTGAAGCTGGGACTCCAGAGCTCGACGAAGGAATTGTTGATATTGTTTCGATTGCTCGAATTCCAGGGGCAAAAACAAAAATTATTGTTGCCAGTGATGATGAAGATATCGATCCGGCTGGATGTCTTATCGGACCAAAGGGAACTCGTGTTCGAGCTATTGTTGATGAACTTTTCTGAGAAAAAATTGATATTCTCAACTATACAACTAATCAAGAAGAAATGGTGCGACGAGCCCTCATACCAGGCACTATCGAAAGTATGGAAATCGACGATGAAAACACGACAATTATCGCCTATGTAACCGAAGAAGAAAAAGGAAAAGTCCTTGGAAGAAATGGAACCAATGTCAATATTGCCTGAGATCTTCTTGGATATCGAATCAACCTCAAAACGATCGAATCAGAAAACGATACAAAAGAAGAGGAGGCAAAAGAAGATAAAGAAACCGCATAAGAAATATGAGTACAATTGATTGCAAAGTATGTACAGGAAAAAAATGCGCTTGAGACGGAAGTGCTTATATTTTACAGCGAATAAAAAATGATAAGGTTTGAAATGAAAAAGACTATGAAAGTGTAAACATTTCCAGTTGCTCATGCCAAGGAAAGTGCAAAGAATCTATTGTGATTGTGGTTGATGGAAAAAAATATACACGCCAAAATCCAGCCACCGCATCAAAACTTATTCGCGAAAAAATAAAGAATTGGAAAGGGAAAAGATAATACACGCAAAAACCTCTCCTTTTTAGAGTTTTATCATCTATTTTCTAATTACTCAATTCTCTCTATGTCAAAAGTCGGATATGTTGCCGTCATTGGTCGTCCAAATGCTGGAAAATCTACATTTTTGAATGCGCTTATTGCAGAAAAAGTTTCGTCGATTTCGTATCGTCCGCAAACGACCCAACGAAAGATCAATGTGATTTATAGTGATGAGGAAAAAGATACACAAATTATTTTTGTTGATACGCCTGGTATTCATGAGGTTCTCGATCCGAACCCAAAAAATATCAACCACCGTATCAATTATGAGGCATTTTGAGTGCTGCGAAATGCGGATATCATTTTGCGATTTGTGGATCCTACTCGACCATATGGAAAAGAAGATGAGAAAATAGATGAAATTGTATCTTTTTATACAGCACCCGTTTTTCGTGTTGAGACAAAGCAAGACCTCCCAATATCCTATCCAGGAAAAGATATCGATTTTAAAATAAATTCAATCACTGGAAATGGTTTCCAGGCTCTTATTGATCGTATTTCCCAAAATTTACCAGACGGACCGTTTCTCTATGATCCTGATGTATACACCGATCAGAGTATCGATTTTCGTGTCCAAGAAGTTCTGCGGGAAACCCTTTTTCTCGAGTTGTGAGATGAGATTCCCTATGCCTGTTATAGTGAGGTTGTCAGTGTTGAAAATACAGAAAACCTCCTCAAACTGCAAGTAAATATTTTTACAGAGAGCGAATCTCAGAAGAAAATACTGATTTGAAAACAAGGAAAAAAGATTCAATCAATTGGAACCAGTACTCGCCATAAACTCGAAGATATTTTTGATAAAAAAGTTTTCTTAGGGCTGCGAGTCAAGGTCTCAAAAAACTGGCGAAAAAATGAAAAAATTCTCAATACTCTCTTTCCAAAGCGATAATTATGCAAGACTACGATCAATTTGCAAAAACATTCTCAAAAAGTCGAAAAAATATGCGTTGGCAAGATATTGACGATAGTATTGCTGATATTGTGCGTAATAATTTTGTCAAAATTCTTGATGTTGGCTGTGGAAACGGGCGATTTGTAGAGTGCTTTGAGAGACTATTTCCAGAATATATTTTTGAATATACGGGAATAGACAGCTCTGGGGAGATGATACAAGAAGCCAAAAATCTCCATCCAAACAGACAATTTCTTGTCGGGGATATGAGTCATGAAGAGGCATATCCTTTCCAAAAAAATTCTCTTGATGCCATCGTTGCCATTGCTTCTTTTCATCATTTACAATATCAAGATTCACGACAGAAAACCCTCCAAATCTGGAGAGATCTTTTGGCTCCAAATGGGAAAATCTATCTGACAAATTGGAATCTGCGAGAGCAAGAAAAGTACCAAAAATCCCAAATTTCTGATGGTGAGTTTCAAATAAAAATCGGACAGTTTTCTCGATACTATCATGGATTTAGTCTCCAAGAACTTGAAGATCTATTTATTCAAAATGACCTAAAAATCGAAAAAAATACCCGATCAGAAAATGGGTATAATTTGATTTCGTGGCTGGGGGAATAATTTACCCTTTCTTAAAAAACTCAGTTCGAAGTACAATTTTTCCGCATTCAATTTCTTCCGGATTATCAGTGAGGCGGATATTTTTGAATTTTTGTCATTTTTTGATATCGCCACCGCCCTTTATCTTGAGTGGTTTGATGGCAATGACGCTATCACCTTTTGAGAGTCGATTGCCATGCGCATCAAAAACCTCGACCTCTTGAATATTTGAGTCACTTTCTTCTGTGAACCAGTCGTATTTTTTCTTTGCCATAATTGAAAAAATTAAAATATTATTTACAGTCTGAGAACCTTGCTACAACTTTTTCGATGACATTGTCATGCGCCTTTTGGACGATGATGGTCAATTTTTTTCCAGCTTCTTCAAAAGAGATTTCTGTCCCTTCTGGAGGAAATGAATCATGCTCGCTCATAAGTACATAGGCAAGCGTTTCTCCCATATATTCTTCTGGAAGGGCAATGTCCGTTTCATGGAGGTCAAACTCTTCTAAGATATCATCGATCAGTACCTTTCAGACGGCTTCTATGGTTTTCTCATCTTTTTTACACATATAGACTTCCTCTTCATCTGTCTCATCTTTTATATCACCAAAAACCTCTTCGAGAACATCTTCCATAGTGATGACACCAGCCACTCAACCATACTCATCCATCACCACAGCGATATGTCGATGAGACTGTTGAAACTGCTCAAAGAGTGTATCAAGCGACTGAGTAAATGGAATCTTCATAATTTTTTCGAGGTGGAGTTCACTGAGTTTCTTTGATCCGTTTCATTCAGCTTGGAGTTTGAATGCATTTTTGAAATTGATCATATATTCCACATCATCATGAGATTTTGTGTAGATAGGCATACGAGAGTGGGATGCTTGCAAAAGAAAATCACAAACCTCATCTATTGTCATATCCATTGAGAGAAATTCTACATTTACCCGTGGAGTCATCACAGAATCAGCCGTCATCTCTCGCAGAGAAAGAAGATTCTTGATTTGTCTGCGCTCATCGGCTTCAACCTCTCATTCTTTATGACTCATATCAATAAAAGCTTCTACCTCCTGATAGCTGATTTGTTTTGCATAGCCATCTCATCCAAAAATTGTATTGACTCATTTCAGAAAGAGTCCAACAACAAAAGAAATTGGAGAAAACACAACAATAAGAACTCGATATATTGGCGCAACAGCAAGACTAATAGTCGTGTTGAATCGTGTACAGATAGTTTTTGGAGTGATCTCTCAAAACAGGAGCAAGATAATAGTCACGACAACAGTTGCGATAACGGGTCCATATTCAGGAGAAAGGTTCATTTTGCTTGCCATTTCAAGTGTGACAATAGTTGCAAGAGAGGCACTGGCAACATTCACAATATTATTTCCTATTAATATCGTAATAAGAAGTTTATCAGTATCTTTTCGAATATATTCAAGTGATTTTGCTCCAAATCGCTTTTCTCGTACGAGACTTGAAACAGCATGATTTGAGAGTGTCATGAGAGCAAGCTCTGTTCCAGAAAAAAAAGCAGACAGGAGAATCAGAAATATAAAAAGGCTTATCGAGGCAGGATCCACAGGATAAAATTTTTAGAAAATAAATATTTTCGAAGATTGTATTCATAAATACAAAAAAAGCAAATTTACTTATACACCAAGTGCATATCATGGAACAACGAAATTCATCACAATAATGGTAAAAAGAGTGAGAATAATAGATATACCAAATCCTATGACGACATTTTTTCCAAATATCTTTTCTCATTTGAAATAGGCAATAGAGGCTTTGACGGTATTGTTTGAGAGAGTAGCAATCAGGATAGTGGTGGCAGCGACCATGAGAGGAACAGTGCCATCAAGAGATTTTTCAGACATATCCATATTGATCGCGTCAACATCAGCCAGTCATGAAACGAGGGCGAGTGTGTAGTAGAAGATTTTGAGCGGGATAAACTCTTGATAAATAAGACCAACACCAGCGGCAAACTTGATCGCGACAATAATAAGAGCAAATTGAATTGCCGGTCAAAGTTCAAAAGGTGAATCATATTGATCATCAATTTTAACATGTTTGATGGTTGGAGTTTTCGCATCTTTTTTGTAGTAGATAAAAGTCATCACACCAAGTGATATAAGCATAACTCCAGCTGGTATACTGATGATTGGAAGAAGTTTTGGATTATAAAAACCTGCCACTAAAACAACACGAAGTGCCATAATAGTCGAAGCAACAAGGGTAGCTGCCACATAGGCATAGGTATTTCCAGATTTATCGAGACTTCTGTTTGTCATAGCAGCGGTAACAGCTGTAGAAGAAATAATTCCACCAACAGCCCCAGAAATAACAGCTCATCATCGATCACCAAGAATTTTTGAGAGAATATACCCGACAAACTCTATTCCTGCCATGACAACGACAAAAAACCAAATCTTAAACGGATTAATAAAATTCATTTCTAAGATTGGGTGTCCGAGGATAATACTATTACCTGAAAGAGCAGCAACAATTTCTTGAAGAGAGTAAGAGTGATTTGGGAGAAGTGGAAGCACAATAAGGGCGATCACGGCAAATTTGATTGTAGTCGAAAACTCTTCTTGAGAAATGTGAGTTTTGAATTTTGTAATTTGTTTTTTGGTAGAGAGAAGTATCAAGATAAGAATACCGACAATGACAGCAAAAGAAGGTCATCCAATCATGATAATGACTCAGATCATATAGGTAAAAATTCCAGCCAGTTCACTCGTCAGACTCATCTGTATTTTATTAAAAATAGAATGTGTATAAGAAATAGCTAAAAAGAGAAAAACAAGAGAAAGTCCCGCTATTTTCCAAACTCACATTCCAAGAGCTCAATCAAGCCAGGCCATGAGCGCTCCAAAAAATGCCACCAAGGCAAAAAATCGGGTTCCTCAAAATTTAGATCTTTCCGTGACTTCTTTTGAGTTTTTCTTTTTATTTTCTTCATCTTCAAAATGAAGTCACATTTCTCGCTCGGTACCGATCATGGCACCAAGCCCAATAGCAATCAAGAAGTTCCAAAAAATAGTGTGTTCCATAGAAAGTGAATAATAGATATGTATAGAAAGTATACCATATATACCACAAAAAAAGCAAATATTTTTCTAAGAAAGTTTTGACTTTTTTGTTTTATATGGGTTAGTTTTTTAGGCGAAACAGATTATTTTTTTGTTTTGTATTGTTTTATCGTTTCTTCATTTCTCGTCTCGAGATCCTTGTACCATTTTTTTTCGCTTTCAGACCAGTTTGCAAATGGGTGCAGTGAGAAAGAATTGTTGGTAATTTTTTTGAGTTTTGTAGTTTCGCTGCCTATCCACTCAGGCAAATCAATTGTATCATTTATATTTTTGAGTTCGATATCAGCCAAGACAATTCCTTCATTAGCTCATTCGTACTCGTCTATTTCCCACATTTTTCCATCAGTGTGGATATAGGTTTTTCGTAGTTTGTGGACTTCACCCTGGCCGACCATAAGATACAATCCAACACGATAGGGCACTTCCCACTCATATTCTTCTCGTATATTTGGAGCATCTTTTGTACTTCTTTTATCGAGTTTAAAAGTGAAAGCAGCTTCTTTTTTTCCAGTTTTGATATCTTCAATAAGTCGTACACGAAATTTACTGCCTTTTTGGTTGTGGAGAACGGCCTGTATATATCGTTTGACAGGAAGTGATTTTGAGAGCTTTATCCATTCAGGATGCTTTGTATTGACGACAAATTGTCGCTCGATTTCTTTTGCCATACAAAATAAATTATAAAAAGTGAAGATAGACGTATTTTATCATATTTTATCCAAAAAAGCAATATTATTTCTTATAATAGCTTGCTTTTTTCTTTTTTTTTGTATAATACACCGAAATATGGTCAGAGTTGAGAGAAATTTTCAAAAACTGATTGGCCAATTTTTCCTGTTATTTTTTATACTTTTCCCTATGCAATACAGAAATATCGCGATTATCGCCCATGTTGATCATGGAAAAACAACACTTGTCGATGCTCTTTTGAAGCAATCTTGAACCTTTCAAGAACATGAAGAAGTTGGAACCACTATCATGGATTCTAATGATCAAGAAAAAGAGAGAGGAATCACTATTTATGCAAAAAATACCGCTGTTTCCTATAAATGAGTCAAAATCAACATTGTTGATACTCCTTGACATGCAGATTTCGGGTCAGAAGTCGAGCGAGTTCTGCGTATGGTAGACAGTGTTTGTCTTGTTGTTGATGCCTATGAAGGTCCGATGCCACAGACAAAATTTGTTCTCAAAAAAGCCCTCGAACTTGGTCTCAAACCAATTGTTGTCATTAACAAAATTGATAAACCAACGGCTCGTCCAGATGAGGTTATTGATATGCTGTTTGATCTTTTTGTTGAGCTTGGTGCCAGTGATGAACAGCTCGATATTACTGATGGTCGTATCGTCTATACAATCGCACGAGACGGAATTGCAAAAAAAGATTTAAGTGAGGATTCAGAGAATATTTTCCCACTTTTTGATACGATTCTTGAAGAGGTAGTAGAAGCAGAAAACGATACTGAGAAACCATTTAAAATGCAGATTGCCAATCTTGGTTATGATAACTATGTTGGTCGTATGGGTATTGGTCGAGTCTATGAAGGAAAGGTAAATGTTGGTGATACTGTGACAATTATTTCAAATGAATGAGAGCGTCGAACTGGAAAAATCTCAAAAATCTATACTTCACTTGGACTTCAAAAAATCGAAACAAAAGAAGGGGAGGCTGGAGATATTATTACGATTGCTGGTATCCCAGATATTTTTGTTGGGGAGACTGTTTGCGCTGACGCTGATGCTGAGCCAATGCCAGCTATCACGATTGATGAACCAACACTCACCATGGAATTTATCGTCAATAATTCTCCATTTGCTGGACGAGAGGGAGAATTTGTAACATCACGACAAATCCGAGATCGACTTGAAAAAGAGCTCGAAATGAATGTAGGTCTTAAGATTGATTTTGAAAAGAGTGATGGAAACTCATATCGAGTTTCTGGTCGAGGTGAGCTTCATCTCTCTGTACTTGTTGAGACAATGCGACGAGAAGGATTTGAGCTTCAAGTGGGAGCTCCACAAGTTATTTTCCATGAAAATAACGGAAAAAAAGAAGAGCCAATTGAGCATGTAGTGATGTGGGTACCAGAGGAGAGCTCGGGATCAATTTTTGAAATGCTTGGGAAACGAAAGGGAATCTGTAAAAACATGAACACAGAAAATGGAGTGACGGCAATGGAATTTGATGTGCCAACTCGTGGACTTCTTGGATTTCGATCACGATTTGTCATCGAGACAAAAGGAGAGGGAATTATCTACTCTTCATTTAGTCACTATGAAGAATATAAATGAGCGATTGAGAAGCGTGATGTTGGATCAATGATTTCTGGATTTTCTGGGACAGCAATGGCATATTCACTCTGGAATTTGGAGGATCGAGGTCCTATCTTGATTGAACCGGGGACTGAAGTCTATGAGGGAATGATCATCGGTGAGCATCTCAAAGGATCTGATCTTGTTGTCAATCCAACCAAAAATAAACAATTGACCAATATCCGTGCCAGTGGATCTGATGAAGCGGTCAAACTGACGCCAATTCGCAAGATGACACTCGAAGATTGTATAGATTATATCTGAGAAGATGAGTATGTGGAAGTGACACCAAAATCTCTTCGTCTTCGAAAGAAGTATCTTACAGAAAATGAGAGAAAGAAAAATAAGTAATCTCGACTAAAAAATCCTTCGCCTATGAAGGATTTTTTTATTATATATGTCTCAGCCATCATTCATCATTCGTACACCATCCTACTCCACCCCCTCATCCCATCCACTTGAAATATTAACAAGGATCTTAGCAAGCTCTCCAACTGAAAGAGCATCATAGGGTTTAAATACTCTTC
>PDWI01008690.1_pt1 | contig 11894 bp, 6 predicted proteins | sample 1430891 | NCBI WGS metagenome assembly PDWI01 (sample SAMN01162508, study PRJNA174530) | Oral metagenome, whole genome shotgun sequencing project. | biome: Marine environment; feature: Marine mammal; material: Swab sample of the gingival sulcus; isolation source: swab sample of gingival sulcus...
AAATAGTATCAACATAGAAACCGAATTAAATGATTTTGACCTTGAAATTATTGACATTACGGGGCGCACAATACTAAAAGCAAAAAATGAAAGAATGCTTAATCTTGCAAGCTTAAAAAAAGGAACATACATTGCTCGCATTACAAGCAAAAAAGGTGAAGTTTCAAACCAAAGAATTATTTTAAAATAATTAAAAACACATTTTAGTTTAAAAACGCTTCAATTTCGGGGCGTTTTTTTTATCCCGAATTATTATCTTTTCTGCTTTGCGGATTAAGTCGAAAAATAATCATAGATACTGAACGGAATAAAACTACTTGGTGAATAATTCGGCTTAAGCTTCAATCCCTTTTCTTACTTTAATACCTTTGTTAAAATAGTGCTTAACTTCTTTCATTTCTGTTACCAAATCGGCAAATTCAATCAAACTGTTATGCGCATACCTGCCGGTAATAATTATTTCTGTTTGTTCGGGCTTTCTTTTTAGTATTTTAATTAATTCTTCCACATTAAACAAACGATAGTAAATGGCAATATTTGCTTCATCCAAAACAACAATATCGTATTTACCCGAAAAAATTATTTTTGTAACTTCCTGCAAGCCATTACGAGCTGCATCAATATCTTCCTGTTTAGGCTCATTATAAATAAAGCAGTTCAAGCCATATTGTTTTATTGTAATTTGGGGCAAGAATTGTTTTATCGCTTTCACTTCTGAATAAACCATCCCTTTAACAAATTGTGCAAAAAAGACTTTCTTTCCCGCACCTGCTGCACGTATAGACATGCCAATTGCCGCTGTAGTTTTACCTTTGCCATTTCCCGTATATACATGTATGTATCCTTTCATATGTTTTTATTTAATAATTTTCAAAGGTCATATAGGAACGCCCGAATAAGCTTTATTACATTTAATTTTACTACATCGGAAAAATAATCATTCTGCCGGCTGTCTTTTTCCTGTATCGGGAATTTCATTTTAATTAAATCAACTTATATTGTAGCTTAAAATCCGATTTATTATTTGGCAAAACAAAATTATAATATTTCACCTTAAAACCGAAGATTTTATATAAATTTGGAAAGCAAAAAATACTTGGCATTATTAAGCCCCATTTCGAGACTTTTGAAAAGAAAAACCAAATAGCCAACTTTTATCGTTCTATCAGGCTTCAAAGCATAGAGCTGAAGAAAACAATAAATTTTTAGTAGCCCGGAATAGATTACTTGGTGAATAATCCCACCTAACTAAATTTGCAAGCTATTAATGTACAGTGCCTTAACCCTTTCAAAAAAATCAATCTCCCTGCACCCTCTTCTCCAAGAGGGAATTTGCTATTTACCCAAAATCATAAAAATAGCAAACAAGTGCACTCGCAGCAAACAAGCACGAACTGTTTTTTCTTCCGACTTCGGTCTTACGACTTTTGAAACCTCTATAAAGTTAGCGTTTTAACTTTACATTTGCAAAAGTCTCGAAATGCAGGTTAAGATAAATGTCCGGATATTAGAACAGACAAAACCTTGTAGCGCACAATTCCTATAAATTCAAATATTTCTTTATTTCGTTTAATTTATTTAGAGCTTCTACCGGCGTTAAATTATTAATATCCAAATGAACAATTTCATCTCTGATTTGCTTTAACACCGGGTCATCCAATTGAAAAATACTCATTTGATAACCTTCTCTATGCGCAGCTATTTTATCGACTTTTTGAATCAGATCTTCTTTGCGATTTGTTTTTTCAAGGTCTTTAAGAATTTCGTCGGCTCTTTTCACGATGCTCTTGGGCATACCGGCTAATTTTGCCACATGTATCCCGAAACTGTGCTCGCTGCCGCCTTTTTTTAACTTTCGCAAAAAAATTATTTTTTTATCAACTTCCTTTACCGACACATTATAGTTTTTAATGCGCGCAAAAGACTTCTCCATTTCATTCAGTTCATGATAGTGGGTAGCAAACAGTGTTTTTGCCTTTGCATTCGGATGCTCGTGAATATATTCCACAATCGACCATGCCAATGAAATCCCGTCATAGGTGCTTGTTCCGCGCCCCAATTCGTCAAAAAGAATTAAACTGCGCTCCGACATATTATTCAATATCCCGGCAGCCTCATTCATTTCAACCATAAAAGTCGACTCGCCCGAAGAGATATTGTCGGAAGCTCCCACACGCGTAAATATTTTATCGACAAAAGCAATTTCGGCTTTCTTTGCCGGCACAAAAGAACCGATTTGAGCCATTAAAACAATCAATGCCGTTTGCCGCAACAAAGCCGATTTACCCGCCATATTAGGTCCCGTAATGATAATAATTTGCTGCTCTTCTTTATCCAAGCTTACATCATTCGGAATATAACTTTCATCAACGGGCAATTGTTGTTCAATAACCGGATGCCTGCCTTGCACAATCTTTATGCTGTCCCCCTCGTTCAATTCGGGCTTGTTATAATCATATTCTTTGGCATTTTCGGCAAAAGCCGTTAATACATCTAATTTTGCGACAGCCTCCGCCGTTGTTTGGATCAAGGAAAGATAATCCGATAAATCCGTAATCAAATTATTGTAGAGTTCCAACTCCAATACCGCAATTTTATCTTCGGCACCAAGAATTTTCTCCTCATATTCTTTCAATTCACTGTTTATATAGCGTTCCGAACTTACCAAAGTTTGTTTGCGAGTCCATTCTTCGGGAACCATCCCTTTGTATTTATTCCTTACTTCAAAATAATAACCGAACACATTATTAAAACCAATTTTTAAAGAAGCAATGCCGGTTTGTTCTGCCAAGTCTTTTTGCAAATCATCTAAATAATCCTTTCCGGAATAAGCAATTTTTCTCAATTTGTCGAGTTCTTCGGAAATGCCGGCTTTAATAACATTTCCCTTACTCACCGCAGTGGGCGGATTATCATTTATTTCATTATCGATTCTGCTGCGTATGGTAATGCAAGGATTTAAAGCCTCTGCCAATTTTTTCAATTTAGCTTCATCAGTTGCATTGCAGATATTTTTAATGTCTTCAACGGCAAACAAGGCATTTTTAAGCTGAAACACATCACGCGGGGTAATTCTTTGCGAAGCAATCTTTGAGTTCATACGCTCTAAATCGCCGGTTTGTTTTATAAGTTTTTTTATATCCGTTCTTATTTCCGAATGATTTATAAAAAACTCGACCATTGTCAAGCGTTCGTTAATTGCCTGAATATTCTTTAAGGGCAAAGCAAGCCAACGCCTTAACATTCTGGAACCGGGCGGCGATACCGTATTATCCATAACATCAAGCAAGGATTTTGCACCTTCGCCCGATGTCCCGAAAAGTTCTAAGTTCCGAACCGTAAATTTATCCAACCAAACATATTTATCTTCTTCAATGCGAGAAATTTTAGAAATATGCTTCAAGTCTCTGTGCTCGGTCAAATCCAAATACTGCAAAATGGCACCGGCAGCAGTAATTCCGCAAGTATAATCATGCACCCCGAAACCTTTTAAGGAATTCGTTTCAAACTGCTTAATCAAACGTTCTTTGGAAGTGCTTTCCGTAAATGCCCAATCATCTAATTTATACGAATAATATTTAGTGCCGAAACTTTCAATATATTCTTCGTGTTTGCTGCGTTCATACAGAACTTCTTTGGGGGCAAATCCGGTCAATAATTTATCGGCATATTGTCGGCTGCCTTGTGCAAGATAAAACTCGCCGGTAGAAATATCCAAAAAAGCAATACCCGTGAGCTGCTTCTGAATATGCACGGCTGCCAAAAAATTATTTTCTTTATGATTAAGAATATTATCGCTGATTGTTACACCCGGCGTAACCAATTCGGTTACCCCTCTTTTCACAATTTTTTTTGTCTTCTTTGGGTCTTCCAGTTGCTCGCAAATAGCAACCCTCTGCCCTGCCCGCACCAATTTGGGCAAATAGGTATCCAAGGCATGATAAGGGAAACCGGCTAACTCCACATAAGTTGCAGCACCGTTTGCTCGCTTTGTTAAAGTTATTCCGAGAATTTCAGATGCTTTAATGGCATCATCGGAAAATGTTTCGTAAAAATCGCCTACTCGGAAAAGCAATACCGCATCAGGATGTTTTGATTTAATCTGATTATACTGCTTCATTAAAGGTGTTTCTGCAATTTTTTTTGCCATCTTGAAAAAATATAAGCGTCAAAAATAATAAAATTATCAAAATCATAAAGCAAAAAAGTTGCATACAGAAAAAAAGCAAAAACGATACTTTTCTAAAAAACATAAAACATCAAAGAAAATAAATCAACTTAAAAACTTTTAAATTAATTTTTAAGATTAAAAAATGAACTCTATTTTAGCAGAAAATTATAAATATATAAAATGAAAAAAATATTTCTTATAGGAGCCGGTTTATCTGCCTCAACATTAATAAAATATTTATTGGACAATTCCGAAAAACATAATTGGAAAATCAGAATTGGCGATAAAGATGTAGAAACCGTAAAAAATAAAATAGACGGGCACAAAAATGCCGAGGCTATTGAATTTGATATTTACGATGAAGCACAGCGAGAATCGGAAATTAAAAATGCGGATCTTGTAATATCCATGTTGCCCGCACGCATGCATCACTTAACAGCTGAGGCTTGCATCAAATTCAAAACCAATATGGTAACGGCATCATACATTTCCGACAAGTTGAAAGCCATGTCTGAAGAAGTAGAAAAAAGCGGCATTCTCATTCTGAATGAAATTGGTGTTGACCCCGGCATTGACCACATGTCGGCTATGAGAATTATTGACAGAATACATAAAGACGGCGGAAAAATAACAGCATTTCGCTCCTATACCGGCGGTTTGGTAGCTCCCGATTACGACAATAATCCGTGGAATTATAAGTTTACTTGGAACCCCAGAAATGTGGTTGTTGCCGGGCAAGGACCCGCCGCACAGATTATGGTGAACGGAAAATATAAATACATTCCCTATCATCAACTTTTTAAACGATGCGAAAGAACAAATGTTAAAAACTATGGCGAATTTGAAGTGTATCCGAACCGAGATTCGCTAAAATATCGAAAACTGTACAATCTGGAAAATATCCCGACAATGGTACGCGGCACAATGCGGCGCCCCGGATACTCCAAAGCATGGGACGTATTTGTTCAACTTGGTCTTACCGATGACAGCTACACCTTAGAAGGTTCTGAGGATATGACATACAGAGAGTTTGTAAATACCTTTTTAAGATATCACCCGAATGACACGGTTGAAGAAAAACTTTGCAAATATTTGAATATAGATGAAGATTCTGCAATTATGTATAAGCTGAGATGGCTTGGTATATTTGAAGATAAAAAAATAGGCTTGAAAAATGCCACGCCGGCAAAAATCCTCCAAAAACTTCTGGAAGAAAAATGGAAATTTGAAGAGCGCGACAGAGATATGCTCGTAATGCAACATAAATTTGAATATACTTTAAACGGCAAACAAAAAGAAATTACCTCGTCCATGGTTATTGAAGGTGAGGACAACGTGCACACGGCAATGTCTTCCACCGTAGGTTTACCGCTCGGAATAGCCGTAAAATTAATTTTAACCGGCAAAATTAAAGGAAAAGGCATCTTAATTCCGACAACAGAAAACATATACAAACCTGTTTTAGACGAACTTTGCCAATACGGCATTGCCTTTGAAGAAAGCGAAAAAGATTTATAATACCTTTAAGCCGAATTTCAAGACTTTTTAAAAGTCTCGAAATTCGGCTTAATAAAGTGCAACGAATAAAAATGTTTTTAATCTATATTTTAAACTTTAAACAGTAAACAAAATGTATAAAAAATTATCATTGCTTATCATTTTACTGCTTCCTTTGGCAGTATTTGCACAAAAAATAAGTCAAACTTATAATTTCAAGGATTTCAAAATAAAGAAACTCGACAAATATGCTTTGGTAGAGTTTGAAAACTGCATGCAATCCGGCAGTCCGGGACAAGCCATGATGCCCTACAAAGCGGTAAAATTGTTGCTGCCGCCAAAAACGGAAGCAAAATCGGTAAAAATAACATTCAGCAATCCCAAAGAAATAACAGGCGAATATATTTTATACCCCAAACAATATGTACGTCCTGTATCGCAAGGAAAAAGCGGTACATTTATTTTTGACGAAGCATTTTATAAATCAACAAATACGGTCGGAGAAAAGGACAGTTACAGGGTTTCTACCGAATATATGAACGGGCATTCCGTCGCTTTTACCCATTTTACACCCTTACGCTATATTCCCGCCGAAGGAAAGCTCTATTTCTATCAAACAATAAAACTTGAGCTTGAAACAAGCAAAAACCAAAAAGCACAAAAAGCATTTGCAATGTACAGCGGCAAGCAGGAAGTTAAAAAGCGTATTGCCGATTATATTGATAACCCGCAAATGCTTTCAAAATATCAAGGAAATAACAGTGCAAAATCGGGCGACTATGAAATATTAATAATTTCTCAGAATCAATTTGAAAGCGACTTTGAGGATATACGCAAATTGTATTTGCAACGCGGAATGAAATCAGAATTTAAAGATGTAAACGAAATATACGGTTCCATGACCGGTGTGGACAATCCCGAAAAAATACGCAATTACATCATTCAAGAATATCAACAGCACCAAATAATACATGTCGTAATTGCCGGTGATACCGAAATAGTCCCCTATCGAGGTTTTTACGCTTATGTTCAATCAAGCTCCGACCAAGAAGACAACAATATACCTTCGGATCTTTATTACTCTGCCTTAGACGGCACTTGGAACGATAACGGCAATGGCAAATGGGGCGAAATAGGTGAAGACGATTTGCTGCCGGAACTTTCCGTGGCACGTTTGCCTTTCAGCAACAACTCGGAACTTTCTAAAATGCTTCATAAAATAACAATGTATCAAACAGCCCCGGTTGCAAGCGAACTGAATAAACCGCTTTTAGCCGGTGAAGATTTATACAATGACCCGCAAACATGGGGAAGCGATTATTTAGACCTTATTATTGGTTTTCATGATGATAACGGCTATGAAACAACCGGCATTCCCGAAGATTCGCCTTATACTACGCTATATGCGCGCGACCAATCATGGGGGCAAAGCGAGCTTTTGAACGAACTTAACTCCCAAGGACATCCTTTTATTCATCACTGCGGACACTCAAACACAAACTACACCATGTTTTTGTATAATTCCGATATTACAAACAGTAATTTTTCGCAAATAAACGGCACAACGCACAACTATATGCTTGTGTATACACACGGTTGTATATGCGGCGACTTTTCCGCCGATGATTGCATCGCCGAAGAAATGGTTAAAATAGATAATTTTGCTGCCGGTTTTGTGGGAAACTCTCGCTTTGGCTGGTTTAACGAAGGGCAAACCGAAGGACCGTCGGCACATATTCATCGTGAATTTATAGATGCTCTTTACGACAAAAAGCAAAACAATATAGGCATGGCGCACATGATTTCAAAATATGAAACCGCTCCTTGGGTAAATGCACCAAATCAACATGAAGAGGGCGCAATACGTTGGTGTTTCTATGATTGCAATGTTTTGTCAGACCCCACTCTGCCCGTTTGGACAGATACCCCCTTAGACCTTCAAGTAAACTATGACGCTGCCCTGCCCCTCGGCACACCCTATACAATAACTGTAAATGCAAACGGCAACCCCGTAGAAAATTTGAATTGCGTAATTATACAAAACGAAACATTAATAGGAAAAGCACAAACAAACGAAAACGGTACGGCACAAATCGACAATTTCGACCCGGAAATTATTCCCGGACCGGCTCAATTAATTATAAGCGGCTACAACTGCCTGAAAACTGTATATGATATAAATATAACCAGCAACGATGGTCCGTTTATAACGGTAAGTAATTATGAACTAAACAATAATGCAAACAATCAAATTGACAATAATGAAGAACTTCGTTTTAATATGACTTTTGAGAATTTAGGTAGTGAAGATGCCACCAATTGCAACTCCACCATAAGCACAGAAGACGAATACCTTATTCCGGCTTATTGTTCTGCAAACTTAGGTACGATACCGGCAGGAAGCTCTGTATTCTCTGAAAATGAGCTGTGTATATCAACGGCTGCTTATGTCCCCGACCAATACAATGCCGTGTTTACCGTAAATACCGTATGCGACCAAGCATCATGGCAAAAGAACATAGCTGTTACAATTAATGCGCCTCTGCTGAACATCACTTCATTCAGCATTTTGGAAACGAGCGGAAACCAAAACGGCATATTGGAAGCCGGCGAAACAGCGGATTTTACACTCAAAATAGAAAATACAGGGCATAATATATCCCCCGAATGCACAATAGAGCTTAGTAATCCGGACGGCAAACTAAATATTACAAGCACTGCCGTAAACATCGGAACGCTTGATGCGCAAAGCTATGAAAATATCGTATTTTCGGTAACCGCATCGGATGATATGCAAATTGGTTCCGAATACAGTCTTATCTGTAATATCAGCGCATCGGAATACAGCAGAATACTGCAATACAATATGCTAAATCAAGCAAGCGAAGATTTTGAAACAGGCGACTTCACTTCTTTCAACTGGCAATTCGGAGGAAGTGCCGACTGGATTATCAGCCAAAATACAAGCAACACCGGCACCTATTCGGCAGTGTCGGGAGCTATCGATAATAATGGATCTTCTGTTTTAGAAATTAATCTGTCTGTTTTAAATGACGGTGAAATTTCTTTCTACCAAAAAACATCCTCAGAAGCAGGTTATGACTTTTTGTATTTTTATATCGATGACACAAAACAAGGCGAATGGTCCGGCGATACTGATTGGTCTAAAGAAACATTTCCGGTTACGGCAGGAACACATAGTTTTAAATGGGAATACAAAAAGGACGGTTTAATTTATAACTTCGAAGATAAAGTTTATATTGACGACATCCTATTTCCCGCTGCCGGCAATGTAATAGAAATACCGACAAGCAATAATAAACTTGAGCTTAAGGAAACACAAGTCAGTTGCTACCCCAATCCTTTCAATACAGAAATAAGCTTTGAGTACAATTTAGACAAAAATGCCGATGTTGTCCTTGAAATATTTAATATCAACGGTACGCTTACCGATAGAATAAATGAATCGCAACTTGCCGGACAAAACAGTATTATATGCAAAAAAGTTGCACAATTAAGTCCGGGCATTTATATCTGGCATTTAAAAACCGACAAAGGCATAAGTTCCGGAAAAATTATAAAAACAGCTTATTAGAATGCCTTTTTAAGAAAGAATTTATGTACAATGGGTATCTCCCAAAAAGTAATAAATTACCGGAGATACATTAGACAAAAGACCTCAGAGTTTCCCCTGAGGTCTTAACATTTTACAAAACGGCTATATATGATAATATAAACTTTACAGATTATGGGCAAACAATAAAAATCTCCCTTAACCCGCATTTCGAGACTTTTGCAAAAGTAAAACCAAAATGCTAACTTTTTACGATTTCATGTTTTTTGGGCAAATAGCAAATTCCCTCTTGGAGAAGAGGGTGCAGGGAGATTGATTTTTTAAAAAGATAAAGACGCTGTACATTAACAGCTTGCGAATTTAGTTAGATAGAATTATCTTCACATAAATTTGGAATAAAAACGTGATTATGAGAAAATTGAAAAACAAAGAATTAGGACGTAAATCATTAGAAAGCTACAAAAACTGTCCTAAAATTCCGCTTGTGATTGTTTTGGATAACATCCGCAGCATGAACAATATCGGTTCTGTATTCAGAACTTCCGATGCTTTTTTGGCAGAAAAAATTATGCTTTGCGGCATAACGGCAAAACCGCCGCATAACGACATCCGAAAAACGGCGCTCGGAGCAACGGAAAGTGTAGAATGGGTCTATTATGAAAATACGGAAGATGCCGTTAAAAAGCTGATTTCGGAAGGCTATGAAATTGTATCAATTGAACAAGCGGACAAAAGCATTATGCTTCATGATTTTAAAGTGCAAGACAATAAAAAATACGCTCTTATTTTCGGAAACGAAGTAAAAGGCGTACAGCAAAAAATTATTGACATGAGCAAGCATTGTATTGAAATACCGCAAGAAGGCACCAAACACTCTTTAAATATTTCGGTCAGTGTCGGAATTGTTTTATGGAATTTTTTTTGTGAACTAAAAAAATAATTACCTTTACAACGAACTTTTTTCTCTTTTTAAATTACATGCAATTATGCCGCAACATTACTTACTTTATTGTATATGCGGCTCTCACTACGAAGACTTGATACATAATGCGGATTAATACGCTGCAAACAAAGGCGAATAAAAATAAAAACAAGCTATGAAAGACCTACAACTGCATAAGCTTCAAAACTTCTTCTTTATAGGAATAGCCGGAGACGGCATGAGTGCCATTGCCCAATATCTTGCGGGAAAAGGAAAAAATGTTTCCGGTTCCGACAGGCAGTTTTCTCATGAAAAAAAAACATATCGTCAAAAACAATTGGAAAAAGAACAAATACGATGCTTTCCGCAAGATGCTTCGGGCTTAAACGATGCCATTGACATCGTAATTGTTTCTACGGCAATTGAACCGACCGTTCCGGAATATCAAAAAGCCATTGAAAAAGGCATTCCGCTTATCAGCCGCTCGGACTTGCTTGCCGAGATTTCAAAGACAAAAAAAACAATTGCGGTAGGCGGAACATCAGGAAAATCAACAGTGTCTGCCATGATATACCACATAATGAATTTTGCCGGATTGCAACCCTCATTAATAACCGGTGCCGGATTAATCGATATTCAAATGTTCGGAAAAATAGGCAATGCAGTAGCCGGAGACGGAGAATATCTTATTATTGAAGCCGATGAATCGGACGGTTCTATTGTAAAATATCATCCACATATAGGCATTATTTTAAATATCGACAAAGACCATAAAGAACTTTCGGAACTACATGAATTATTCAAGACTTTTGCAGAAAACACCAAAAACCTTATTGTAAATAACGACAAAGAACGAAGTGCAAAACTGTCGATAAAAAAGAAAAACAATTTTGGTTTTCACAGAAGTTCCGGTTTTAGAATAAGCAATTTTAAACAAGCGGGTTTTGAAATACTTTTTACGATTAACGGAATAGATTTCCGATTAAACCAAGTCGGCAAACACAATGCGGAGAACAGTGCCGCCGCCGTTGCAGCATGTGCCTTGGCGGGAATACGAGAAGAGACTTCTGCCGATGCCCTGAAGTCTTACAAAGGAATATTCAGGCGACACCAAATAATTGAAGATAACGACGGTATAACTCTAATTGATGATTATGCACATAACCCGGCAAAATTGGCAGCATCAATCAAGGCTTGTCAATTTACGGCAAGACGACTGATTGTTTGGTTTCAACCGCACGGTTTCAAGCCCACCAAATTTATGAAACAAGAATATATTGATGAAGTTTCCGCTGTTTTGAGGGAAGAAGACGAATTTTGGATGTCCGAAATATATTATGCCGGCGGAAAAGTAAACCGAAACATCTCTTCGGACGAAATTATTCAAGAAATACGGAAAAAAGGGAAAAAAGCATTTTTCATAAAAGACCGCGCGCTTTTTCCTTATAAAATAAAAAATGAACTGCAATATGGCGATATTATTTTATTAAGCGGAGCCAGAGACCCATCATTAAGCGAGTTTGCGGAAGAAGTAAAAAATAAATTCTTTACTTGATTTTTAACCAAATGAAATTATTAACAATGAAGTTCAATGTTCACTAAATTTTGACAACTGATTCTATGAGGCTTCATAAAACGAATTGAAAATTGAGAACGGCGCAGCCCTCACGCAAGTAATTAAAAATTGAGAATTGAAAGGCAAAAGTAGAGACACAATATATTTGTCAGCT
>PDWI01008691.1_pt1 | contig 11893 bp, 13 predicted proteins | sample 1430891 | NCBI WGS metagenome assembly PDWI01 (sample SAMN01162508, study PRJNA174530) | Oral metagenome, whole genome shotgun sequencing project. | biome: Marine environment; feature: Marine mammal; material: Swab sample of the gingival sulcus; isolation source: swab sample of gingival sulcus...
CCCGGTTCAGGTCGCCACTGCTCGATGCCTGGCGTCGACACCCCCGAAACGGGATGGTTTCTCAACTCGATGGGCACCTTGGTGATCCATCCGGGCTAGTACCTCCAAAAGCTTAACAATGAGGTAGAAACAATGGCTACTGAAGTTTCAACAGCCTGAACGGCTAGTACCTCCAAAAGAACAGCGGTATTCTCGATGTGATCGTGGAATCGACTGTTTCAACAGCCTGAACGGCTAGTACCTCCAAAAGGTACCCCTCGAATACTACTACACTTTCAACAACTTGCACACCGGTTTTGGCAACTCAGCGCCGACACCTCGCGGAAACCGGATTTCAGCCTTCATTTCTCCGCCGAAAACATCGTAACTCATTGTTTTCATTGGGGTTGCCGCTCAGGACGTTGCCGGCTTACGCGACTTTTCGACAAGTGATTGATTTCATTATGATTATTGCGTCTCTGGTGACCCAGAGCCGAGTTTCCGACCTGAGTCGCAAAGCGCACGAATCACGATTGCGGCACGGTGGGCAACTTGCGGCCGAGCTTCAGCAGCTCGCCGCTCCGGTGGATCAGCGGGATGAGGTGTGCATCGCAGCAGAGGCGGCGCGCGGTCTCGCGAGCGACGGCGACGCGGGGCGAGAGCCGGACTTCGGCAATGTGATCGTGTTCGCAGGAACAGGCACTTTCCGATTCACGTGAATCGTTTTTCGGCTCGGAAGCGTGATCGACATCACAGGAACAGGCCTTCGACGGTTCACGTGAACCGTTTTCGTCGGCATGGTCCATCGTCTGCCGGTCCGGGTGCGTGGGTTCTTGCTGTCGGTCTGGTTCAGGCATCGCAACACTCGAACCGTGGGTGTCTCAGGTCGGTGACGTATAATCGTTCACGTGAACGAGCAACCCCTGCAAGACCTGCTGTCCGACGTTCTCCGCGCGGAGTCACCTCCCCCGGTCAGTGCCTGGCTGTTCGGAAGTCGTGGTCGAGGTGACGCACGCGAAGACAGCGATGTCGATGTGGCCGTGCTGTACGCGGTCACGCCACCAAGGACGCTTGAAGGTGCAGGCTTCGAGCTGTCGTCGAAGCTCGAGAGCCGCCTGCAACTGCCGGTCGATCTGATCGTGATGAATCACACCCGGCCCGAACTCGTCCACGCGATCCTGTCTGACGGTCAGCTTCTCTTTGACGATGACCCTTCGAAACGCATCGCATTCGAGATCAAGTCCCGCAACGAATATTTCGATGTACTTCCGTACCTCCGCATGTACCGATCCGGCAAGATGAGTCTGCGGCGATGACCTGCTGGACTACTGCAGGCAGATTCGAAATCATCTTGACAGCGAATCCGCACCATAGTGGTGCCCGCCCCCGCTGGCCCGATGTTCGACTCAGTCTTTTCAGTCTTTCCCGGCGCCGAGCAATTCACTCAGGGCGTCGGTCAGTTTCGCGAGAGTTTTTGGCTTCGGGGCAGGCAGATGCAGGTAGTTCTCGCCCGTGTCCGGGTCTCGGCGCACAAGCCGGCCGTTGCCTGCACGCGTGCGGCTCCTGTTGATGCCCTTGTCGCTGTCCGAGTCCTTTCTGTCCTCCCTGTCGCTGTCCGTCCCACCTGCCCCGGAGCCCGACTCTCCGGCTGCGACGATCTCGGCCAGCAGCGCCTGACCGAACTGCAACAGCGGTGCCCAGGGATTGTCCTCGAACGAAGGGGTTCCGCCGCCGTCCGCACGCGTCTCGGCACCCGACGACGAGTCGCCGCTGCCCTCCCGCGCCGCGCCGGTTTCCGACGAATCTTCCTTCTGCGGCGGCACCGGCGCGCCCTGAGCGTCAGTCGCGGTCGGCAGGCCCGCATGGCGGCTGTCGTCGTCTCCGCGACCGGTCACCTGTTCGACATCCTTCATGAAACGGGAGAGACGCGTACCGCCCAGATTGACGGTCCTGTTGCCACCATCGAGCACACCGGAGGCGAGCGAGCGCTTGAAGTCGAGCAGTTCGAGCAGGCGCTCCTCGATGCTGTCCTGCGCCACGAAGTTCATCACCTGCACCGGCTGATGCTGTCCGAGGCGATGCACACGACCAATGCGCTGCTCGAGCACTGCCGGGTTCCAGGGCAGATCGAGATTGATCACCACGGTGGCATGCTGGAGGTTGAGCCCGGTGCCGCCGACATCCGTGGACAGGAACAGGCGGCAGTCCGGATCTTCGCGGAATCGCCGGATCAGTGCCGCTCGTTTCTTCGCGGGCACGCCCCCATGAAAGAACACGTGTCCGATGCCTCGCTTGTCGAGTTCGTGCTGCACCAGCTCGTGAGCACGGAGCCACTGACTGAACAGCACGATGCGATTCGAGGGCTCGCTGGACAGCTCATCGATCACGCGCATGACTTCGGCAATCTTGTTGCCCCGGTTCTGCTCGTGATCCACGAGGTAGGTGCTGTCGCAGACCATGCGCATGTTCTGCAGTGCCGCCATCAGACGCTTCTGCTCCCTGTCGGTGAGGAAACCCCGCTTGCGCCACTGGGCCACGATGCGAGCAACGGTTTCTCCGTATTCCGCGTGCAGGCGATGCTGCTCTGCCGTCAATGGCAGCAGGAAGGTCTTGTCGCGTCGTGGCGGCAACTGCGTGAGCACGGTTTCCTTTCTGCGCCGGATCATGATCGGTGCGAGCGTTGCGGCAACTTCGTCGAGGCGCCGGTAACCGATCACCCGGCCGACCTCGTCGGTTTCCTGATGATGCTCGAGGAAACGCCACGTGGGTCCGAGCCGATGCTGATCGACGAACTGCACGATCGACACGAGCTCGGCAAGCCGGTTCTCGATGGGCGTACCGGTGAGAATCAGGGCGTAGGGGCTCCGAATCCGCTTCATGGCGCGCGCCAGGCGCGTGTCCCAGTTCTTGATGCGCTGTGCTTCGTCGGCGATCACGAGATCGGGCTGCCAGGCATTGATCAACGCAATGTCGCGCCGCGCGCTTTCATAACTCACGACCTTGACGGTCTCAGGGGCAACGTAGGCCCTGGCTCGTGCCGGTGGCGGGCCGATCACCTGACGCACGCTGCGACCGGCCAGGCGTTCGACTTCTTCCTGCCACTGATGACGCAGTGAAGTCGGACAGACGATCAGGATGCGCCGGGCTCCGAGGTGGCGCAGCATGATTTCGGCGGTGGCGATGGCCTGGATGGTCTTGCCGAGCCCCATGTCGTCGGCGATGATCGCCCGACCGGCCCGTGCGGCAAACCAGGCGCCTTCGCACTGGTAGGGGTAGAGCTTCAGACTCAGCAGCGAGGCCAGCGCGGGCGACTGCGCACCTTCGGGATACACCTTCGACAACACCCGGTGGCGGTGCCGATCGCGACGGGCGCGGGCGATGTAGTCCAGTACATCCTCACGCCAGCGCACTTCGTGCTTCGACCGTGAGGCAGCCGCCAGAAAATCCTCGAGTGCCGTCAGTGAATCGGGCCGCAGCCGCCAGTCGTGGTTTTCATCGAAGACACTGCGCGCGCGCCGCTTCAACGCCGGTGTGCAGTCGCTGCCCGGACGGAAACGCACCTCGTGTTCGGCGCCGTACCGCAGATAGACTTCGCTGAATGCCGGCTGAAAACCGGCCGCAAAGGCCTTCTTCGAACCCCGCTTCGATTCGAGATGAAACAACAGGTACTCGATGTGCTTGCAGGTTCCGAGCAGGTTGGTGCGGAAATCGGGGCAGGTACAGCGGTTGTCGCCCGGTGCCGTGCCACGAATCGACACCACGTAACTGCGGCCGCTGTCCGAATGAACCTTGAAATCGGAAAAGAACCGCTCTTCCCCGAGGTTCTCGACCTCGAAGGACTGTTCTCGCCCGAACTGGCGCCGGAGGCCCGCCTGCCATTCCCGGCTGCTCATGTGCTCGGGTTTGCGTGTGCGCGAAAGGCGCTTCGCGCGCTTGCGAGCCCGCGTCTTCTTCTGGACTTTCTTCACGAGAACATCATCGAGATCAGTTGTGCTTGCCACCCTGTATCAACCGCCGCGATGGCATCACCCGCGCTCTGCTGCTGCCGGCGCTGAACGCCTGAGTGGTTGGTGACCCTGTGCCCGGCAATTGTACCGGCATTGTGTTCGTCGGCGGATTGTCTGTGACAGACTCGAATGGGCTGGTCATGCCCGGCCTCGTGAACGAGCGCAGGACGGTCTGTCGATTTCTCCTGCATGACACGCTCGGAGCATTGTCATGCTGGCCTTCTTCTCGGCCGATGCTGACACTGCAACGGTCAAGGCGGGTGCGTTAAGGCAGCCCCTGTTTCGAAGGCCTTACTCTCGGGCAAGGCCTTTTGTCATTCATGGAGGAAGACAATGGTCAGGGTCATCGCCTATGTGGATGGATTCAACTTCTACCACGGACTATGTGGCTACCTCAAGAGGAAGCCTTCAGGACTATCTCACAACAAGGTCGATCTTCGCCGCCTGATTGAAAACCACCTTCTTCAGGAGAACGAAGAACTGATCGGTGCACGCTGGTACTCGGCAATTCCCCCGAACAATCACCAGGATTCCGACCACCAATCGAAGACACAACGTCGCAGTCATCTGCCCGCCACCTGACAGACAAGGTCCGTCAAAAGACCTACTGAAGACCTGTCTGGACATTTTCGGCACCGGGCCTCGCGACATGCATCCCAACAGCCTTCGGAAATCGCTGTTCGATCAGACATCTTCCTGATTCGGGCCCTCCTGTATCCATCGCATGGAAGGGGGAGGCACCGACATCTGCAGCCGACGCTGCAACGCGACGATGCCGGCGAACAGCATGCAGAGACGGCTTTCGGAGTCCATCCCGTTCGTCGTCACGCACCGTGTCCTTACGGCCAGCCTGCGCAAAGCACCCGCTCCGATCTGATTGACTGTATCCGTCATCCACAGCGACTGCCGGAGTACAGCACCATGCGCACCTCTCGTTCCCCGTCCCTGCCGACGCTCGACGGCATCACGCGGGCCTTCGATGCCTGACGCGATGAGCATCTCGCCGACAACCACTGCCGCGTGGCCTTCGAACTCGCCGGCGGTGTTCACGCCGATTCCGCAAGGAATCCGCGCCGCTCTCGCCCACCGAGGCAAATGCGCTGAGGCAGCGCTTCGACGAGGCGCTCAAGAGCGGCGCCACCGAAGAGAACAGCAACCTCGGCAAGGCAATGCGATACATCCTGCGTCACTACGAAGGACTGACGGCCTTCACGCGCGCGACCCCTGAGCCGTCGCGGGTACTGCAGGCGCACCGTCAGCGGCACCGAATCCGTCGCGTGAACCCGTCACGCGGCAAGGTCGCCGTGTGCCTGCCATGGTCGATGAACAAGGGCTGTTTACGCGTATGACTCGAATGGATAATGCCTACCTATCCAAAAGCAGCATCGCCCTGCACGAAAGTCGATCCATGCCAATTAAACAGTAAATATATACTGCACCCCCAAGATTACACTCCGGAAAGCTCGATTCCGGCTTTGCTTTCACGATCAGGAATCCGCGATGAATCTCCTTCATTGTTGAAAATTCGACATGGTTGCTGTGATATTCTTTTGAAAATGGAATTTACGAAATCGGCCTGACCTTCGACGGCAGGTCGGTTGGTTCATTGCGTAACGTCGGCCTGCGGTACAGGTGGTAAAGGTTCGATGATTGCCAGCGACAGGATGTCAGCACGCGTTCCGCTTTCTCTCCGTCCATGAGCGAGGATATGCCATGAGTGAAACGCTGATAAAGGTCGATCTGTCGACCTCTCCCTACGACAACGAGAACATCCACAATCGATGGCACCCGGACATTCCCATGGCGGCGTGGGTCGCTCCGGGTGACGATTTCAAGGTGGAGACCTACGACTGGACCGGTGGGCAGATCGCCAACGATGACGACGCCTCCGATGTCCGGGATGTCGATCTTCGGCAGGTTCACTTCCTTTCCGGCCCGATTGGCGTCAAGGGGGCCGAGCCGGGTGACCTGCTGGTTGTCGACATTCTCGATATCGGTGCTTCCGAAGAATCACTGTGGGGGTTCAACGGTTTCTTCTCGCGACAGAATGGCGGAGGCTTTCTTACCGACCATTTCCCGGAAGCGCAGAAGTCCATCTGGGATATCGAAGGAATGTTCACGCGATCCCGCCACGTGCCGGGAGTGCGCTATGCCGGGCTCATTCATCCCGGCCTGATCGGTTGCCTGCCGGACAAGTCGCTGCTCACGGAATGGAACAACCGGGAGACGAAACTGTTTCAGACAGACCCCGACCGCGTGCCACCACTGGCGGCCCTGCCCGAAGGTGGAGATACCGCGCACATGGGCAGAATGAAGGGAGAAGAGCGCGACAGGGCGGCTGCCGAAGCCGCGCGAACCGTACCGCCGCGTGAACACGGGGGCAACTGCGACATCAAGGATCTGTCCCGTGGGTCGAAGGTCTACTTTCCTGTCTACGTGGATGGCGCGGGCCTGTCGGTGGGCGATCTGCACTTCAGTCAGGGCGATGGCGAGATCACCTTCTGTGGCGCCATCGAGATGGCGGGTTGGTTGCATCTTCGCGTCAATCTGATCAAGGGCGGCGTGGAGAAGTACGGCATCAGGAATCCCGTCTTCAAGCCATCTCCGATAACGCCGCACTACGACGACTTCCTCATTTTCGAGGGCATCTCCGTCGACGAACAGGGGGAACAGCACTATCTGGATGTCCATGTCGCGTATCGACAGGCCTGCCTCAACGCGATCGAATATCTGAAGAAATTCGGGTATTCCGGAGCGCAGGGGTATGCCATTCTCGGCACTGCGCCTTGTCAGGGGCATATTTCCGGCGTAGTAGACATACCGAATGCCTGCGCCACCTTGTGGCTGCCCACGGACATCTTCGACTTCGACCTGATGCCCAATCCCGACGGGCCGACCGTGCATCTCGACGGTTCGGTGAACGTACCTCTCGCCGCGGACAAGTAGCCGCCATGCCGATCTACGACTACCACTGCGCGTCTTGCGGCAGCTTCTCTTCGCTGCAGGCGCTTAGCGCCTATGATCAGCCCTGTGCCTGTCCGGTCTGCCACTCACCGTGTGATCGCGTGTTTCTCGAAGCACCATCACTGGCATTGATGAGTGATTCGCGCCGCAGGGCCTGCACAACCAACGAACGTGCGCGTCATGAGCCTCGGCGTGCTACCGGTCAACACCCACCCGGATGCGCCTGTTGCTCGGCCGGGCAGGGCTCGCGGAGAGCAGGCACACACGTTCGAGAGGATGGTGTGAAGTCCTTTCCGGCATCCCGACCGTGGCAGATCAGCCATTGACGATGAGCAGAGCCTCATCCGGCGGATCAAGATTATCGTAGTCTGATACCGGTTGCATGACCAGTGACAAACTCGAATGGGCTGGTCATGCCCGGCTTCCTGAACGAGCGCAGGGCCTGTCTGTCGATGTTTCCTGCGTGACACACTCGGAGCATTGTCATGCTGGGATTCGCATTGCTGTACGTCGGTGCCGTACTTTTTCTGAATGGATTATGGTTGCTTGGAAAGATTGAAGATCGCGAGATCGCAGTCATCAATCTGCTTGTTGGCCTGATCACTTTCATCATCGTGTTGCGTCTGGCCTTCTTCTCGGCCGATGCTGATCCTGCAACGGTCAAGGCGGGTGCGTTGACGCTGCTGTTCTCGTTCACCTACCTCTGGGTTGCGTTCAACCGCTACAGCGGAGCCGACGGACGCGGGCTCGGCTGGTTCAGCCTGTTCGTGGCGATTACTGCAGTGCCGGTCGCAATCGAGACGTTGACAGGTGCGAGTACGCTCTGGGGGTACTGGTTCGGTCTGTGCTGGGTCGCCTGGGCGATACTCTGGTACCTGTTCTTCCTGCTGCTCGCCAGGGGCAAGGATATCGCTCGCACCACCGGTATGGTGACGGTGGCCGAGGGAGTGCTTACCGGCTGGCTTCCGGGCTATCTGCTGTTGAGCGAGATGATCAGTTGATTGCGTGGCATCGGGAATGGCAACATCCGTGCGAGCGCGCGGCGTACATGCTTCTTGCAGCTGCCTGCCCTCGATCAACAGCCGCGAGACCTCGGCGGCAATCTGCCGCAGCATTGCATGGCGCTGCCGCGGGCTCTGTTCGGGGTTGTTGAGCCGTGACACCAGGGGCGTGGCGGAACAGTGCCACGTGTTCGGCGCCGTACCGCATCTGTAAGCTTCGTACTACATAATCGGTAATTTGGTAGCGCCAAGGCTTCAAAACATGCCAACTCCACACCGCCCCTCCATTGCCGTGCGGCGCACGCTTCGCAAGCTGGGGTCAGACATCCGCGACGCGCGACGGCGGCGCAGACTGCCCATGGCAATCGTGGCGGAACGCGCCTTCACGTCCCGCTCGACGCTGCAGAAGATCGAGGCAGGCGATACGAGCGTGGGAATGGGTATCTACGCTTCCGTCCTGCAGGCACTCGGCCTCCTGGACGGCCTCGGCAGCATTGCCGATATCAGTCGTGATCAAGTGGGTCAGTCCCTCGCGACCGAAGATCTGCCACGGCGGATCCACCTCAGAAACAGGGCAAAGCCATCCTCACATGGGTGACATTGATGTTCACATCGACCTTCACGGGCAGACCCGGCCAATCGGAATTGCGCGCGTCAACCTGGTTCGTGGCCATGAAACCATCGTGTTCGAGTATCTCGACGAGTGGCGCTCGATGACCCCAGGCGCTTCTCGATCGAACCCGCACTCGTACTGACACGTGGCGGTTTTGCACCGCCACAGGGCCAGACCATTTTCGGATCGCCTGGCGACTCGGCCCCGGATACCTGGGGCCGCCGCTTGTCAGAGGAGGTAGCGGCGTGACCGAACCAGCGGCGAAATACGTCACCGCCAGGCCCGGCGGCCACAGTGACTACATCGTCTACGTGGACGAAAGCGGCGACCACAGTCTCACGTCCATCGATCCGGACTATCCGGTGTTCGTGTTGTCGTTCTGCATCTTCCGCAAGGCCGAGTATGCGCAAGCGGTGACGCCTGCCATCCGGCAACTGAAGTTCGCCACCTTTGGCCACGACATGGTGGTGCTGCATGAGGCGGACATCCGACGCAAAAAGGGGGCGTTTTCGAGGCTGTCAAAGGAGCCTCGCGAAGCGTTCCTGAACAAGTTGACCGACATCATCGGCGAAGCTGACTTTCAACTGGTGGCCGTGGTGATCGACAAACGCGAGCTCAAGGACCGCTACAAAGATCCAGCACATCCCTACCACCTGGCGCTGAAGTTCGGGCTGGAGCGCATCTATCTACTGCTGAAGGGCGCGGGCCAGGACGACGCATTGACCTACATCGTGTGCGAGGCACGTGGGGCCAAGGAAGACGCCGAACTGGAGCTGGAGTTCCGACGCATCCGTGACGGCTCGAACTACTTACACCGCCCCTTGCCGTTCGACCTGATCATTGCCGACAAGAAGACCAACTCGGAAGGTCTGCAACTTGCCGATCTAACGGCACGTCCGATCGGCTTGACAGTGCTACGGCCAGATCAGACCAACCGGGCGGCTGAAGTACTGGAAAGGAAATACTACCGTGACAAAGCCGGTAACAAGCGGGGCGTGGGGTTGAAGGTATTTCCGTGACAACAGAAAATCGCCCTCCAGAAAGCAGAAGGGCCCCTGTAGTACCAGGAACCCAGCGCCGGCCGCGTAGTCGCAACCCATTTGCCTGCAATCATAGCGGATCGACGATGATTTGACATGTCTGTCTGACTGACAGCAGGGCCACCTCATCCAGATCATCGCCGCGAGAGCCCTTTGCAGGAACGCCGTCGCCTGCGCGTGCACTGCTCCTCCCCTGTTGATGCCCTTCTCCTTGTCGCTGCCCGCACCACCTGCCCTGGCGCTCGACTCAGCGGCTGCGACGCAAGCGAACCTCGTGTTCGGCGTCGGAACACACATGCTGGCGGCCAGACAGACAACGCCGCCTCGGCGATCTCACGTCAGCGCATGCATCCGGGCTCGCCCCCGGCAGCAAGGCAGCATTTCCACAACCGAACGGCGTTCCGTGCAACACTCGGTTCAGGCAGCACGTTCCGTACATCCAACCGCACCATCGGCAATTCACACCATGCACCCTCTCATCACCCAGACACACATCGACGACTATCAGCGCGACGGCGTGGTGCTGATCAAGGGCCTGTTCGCCGATCAGGTCGATACCATCCGCGCCGGCATCGAGCGCAACATGGCCGAACCCGGTCCCTACGCCTCGGAAAACCTCAAGGACAACGAAAGCGGGCGTTTCTTCGACGACTACTGCAACTGGACCCGGATACCCGAGTTCGAGGAGGTCATCCGCCATTCCCCGGCAGCCGAAGTCGCGGCAGACCTCATGCAGTCCAACCGTGTTCAGGTCTTTCACGATCACGTGCTCGTGAAGGAACCCGGCACATCCAAGGCCACGCCGTGGCATCAGGATAGCCCCTACTACTTCGTCGAAGGCCGGCAGACCGTGAGCTTCTGGTCGCCCATGGACCCGGTGACCGATGCCTCGCTGCGCTGCGTGAGCGGCAGCCATGCGTGGGAGAAGCCGGTGCTGCCGACGCGCTGGCTGTCCGAATCGGATTTCTATCCGAACAGTGACGACTACACGCCGGTGCCGGACCCCGATGCCGAGGGCATGGACATCCGCGAATGGGCAATGGAACCGGGCGATGCCGTGGCCTTCGGATTCGGCATTCTGCACGGAGCACGCGGGAACACGTCGGAGCAGCGCCGCCGCGCCTTCTCGCTGCGACTCGTCGGCGATGACGCGCGTTATGTCGAGCGCCCCGGCCCCACCTCCCCGCCGTTTCCGGGACACGGCATGCACGAAGGACAGGTACTCAGGGAAGACTGGTTTCCGGTGATCTTCGAGCGATCGTGATGCTGCGCCCTTCGCTGCAGTTCGATCGTTCGGGCGGACACCCTCGCCGTCGTTCAGCCTCGGTCAAGCCGTCATCGTCGATCATCGATGCCAGTCCCCGCAAATCCGAACCAGACATGGAGGTTCCGATGTCCCGAATCACGACACGACACCGCCGCAAGGCGCTGCTGGCATCGCTGCTGATTGCCGGTGCCTCGGGCGCCTCCGTCTCGTTCGCCGCGAACCCGCCGTTCACACACGACCGTGTGGAGGTGCAGGCCGTCGAACGCATCCATGAGCGGGCAGCGCGACACGAGCACCACTACCGACCGGCTCCTGAACCCGTCAACTGGCACGGCCCGAGGCACGATGTCGCCGCCAGCTTCGTCTACATCGGTTTCGACGGCACGACCGCCACCTGGAAAAGCGATCGGCACAGGGCCAACGAGGAACCGAAGCTGCGTGGCATGCGCATCCGCCTCGGCAAGACACTCGCGGGAAATCTCGATATCGAGGGGCATGTCGGTTTCATACGCGACCACGCGGATGATTCGGACAGTGACTACGGCACGACGCTGGCCGGCGCATTCCTCAAACCCTATCTGCCACTCAGTGAATACACGGCGCTCTACGGCCTTGGCGGCCTCGGTGCGGTGATGATGGACGACGGCAGAGCGAACGACGATCGGGGGAAACGCTCGGGCATTGCCTGGGGCCTTGGCCTCGAAACCCGACTGAGCAGACGCATCGACCTCACCGGCGACTACGTTCGCTATCTTGCCGACGATGAATTCATGGGCGATGTATCGGCCTTCAGTCTGGGCCTGAGGCTGTATTTCTGAACGCCAGCGAAAGCGGCAGATTTCAGCTGGGGTTTCGGACACGCCTTGTCGTTGGCGTGTGAGTGCGGTGGCGGCTGTTCATTCGAATACCGGACAGTGACGAACGGCGGATTCAAGCGGTCGTTGCAACAGTGACCTGTTGAACACTGGAGCAATGATCAGACAATGTCCTACGGTATTCCTTTCACCATCGAACAGCTGAAC
>PDWI01008692.1_pt1 | contig 11893 bp, 12 predicted proteins | sample 1430891 | NCBI WGS metagenome assembly PDWI01 (sample SAMN01162508, study PRJNA174530) | Oral metagenome, whole genome shotgun sequencing project. | biome: Marine environment; feature: Marine mammal; material: Swab sample of the gingival sulcus; isolation source: swab sample of gingival sulcus...
TAGTCAATAGGAACAATAACAGCCCCTGCAAAAAGCGTTGCCAAATATGCAACAGCCCACTCAGGTGAATTCTTTCCTGAAATTGCAACATGACTGCCTTTTGATACGCCATTTTCAGTCATCCATCCGGCTAGGTCTTTTATTGTTTGTAAGGCTTCACTATATGATAAGGTGTTCCTATCTGGTTCAAATACAGTAAGACAATTTCTGTCAGGATATCTTTCTGCACTAATTTCAAACATTTCAGGTATTGTAGGCCATTCTCCTGAAAAGCTTTTACCACGCCAAGCATCTAAAAAAGCCCATGGTCGTTTATTAAGTTTTGCCATTTTTATTTTCTCCTTTCTTAAAGACAAAATATCCTAATTTTGCATATTAATAGACCCGATATAATATTAGAGGTTGCAAAATTTATGAAAAAATTTATATTTTTTACTGCTTATGTTTTCTTAATTTTAAGCATAGTTCAAGCAGAACAAACAAATGAAAAAGTTGATTCTCCACGCTTAAGTTTTATTAATGAAGCTTATAAATATCTTAAAACACCGTATAAGTATGCAGGAGCAAGCTCTACAGGTATGGATTGTTCAGGCTTAATTTACCGTTCAGCCTTAGATTCTGTAAACAAACCCTTACCAAGAAGAGCCTCAGAAATTGCTACTTATGCAAAAAGAATTGATAACGCAGAAATTCAACCCGGTGATTTAGTTTTCTTTGTTACCTACGGAGAAAAGATTTCTCATGTTGGCATATATATTGGTGAAGGTGAATTTATACACTCAGCATCAGCAGGACCTAGAACCGGAGTAATTATTTCAGCATTAAGTGAAAAGTACTGGAAGAAATGCTATCGCTTTGCAGGCAGAATCTTGCCAAAGGAAGACATTTTTTCAGAGCAAAATTAAGCATCTACTAGACAAAAAATAAAATCTGACTTATTCTCTCATAATAATATTATTTCATTTTTAATGATAAGGAGTTTTTATGGATTTGAATAAGTATATTGACCACACGCTTTTAAAGCCAACAGCAAAAGAATCTGACATTGTAAAAATATGTAGCGAAGCAAAACAATTCAATTTTGCTTCAGTTTGTGTGAACCCTTGTAATGTAAAGCTCATTACGAAAGAACTAAAAGGCTCAGATGTAAAGGTCTGCAGTGTTATAACTTTTCCCTTTGGAACAAGCTCAACTGAAATTAAAGTTGCAGAAGCAAAAGAGGCAATAGCTGACGGAGCAGACGAAATTGACATGGTAATCAATGTTGGCAAGCTTTTAGAAAATGATTTAGAATATACCGAAAAAGAAATTTCAGCAATTACAAAGGCCTGCCATGACGGTGGTGCAATTCTAAAAGTAATAGTTGAAACTTGTTACTTGGAAGAAGAAAATATAAAGGCCATTTGCGAAATAATTGAAAAGGCCGGCGCAGACTTTATTAAGACTTCTACAGGCTACGGAACAAGGGGAGCTTCTCTTGATGATATTAAGCTGTTCAAAAAATACTTGAAGGGAAACACAAAAATTAAAGCTTCAGGTGGAATTAGAAGCAAAGAAGATGCGCTCAAATATATTGAATTAGGTTGCTCCAGAATTGGCACAAGTTCGGGAATCAAAATTGTAAGCGACTAAAGCTAGATACAAAAATCTAAAAACAAAAAAAAGCCTTGCGACTTTAACTTATAAAGCTAAAATCAAGCAAGGCTTTTTTTATTCTAAATCTTTTATTTCAAGCTTAATCTAATACAAGAAATTAAAGCTCAACTTTTTTATCAAACAACCATGTAGTTGCAAAAAAGAATGCAACAGAAAGTAGCAAGGTAAAAATTGTCAAAACCAAGAACATAGGAATTGACTGTGTTTGAACAGAGTATATTCCATCATGGGTCTGTATAAATTTTAGTTCTATTTGCTGAACTAATGACCACTTTTTACTTAAAGCAACACCCCATCTTATAATTCTTTCGTAGATTAAAATTAATAAAATAACTGTTACAATTTGACCAAGCATTTTTCTGCGGATAAAAGATCTTGTTAAGGCTTTTACACACATAAAAACTGTACCAACGAGCAAGAATATTGAAAGCCCACTAAGAAAGAAATATATACAAGGCAGTATGTTTAATACAAAAACATTATACAAAACCGCACCAAGTATAGTGAAAAAGCCAGCTCCACTTTCAATAACATCACTGGCAAGTCCTAAATTACTAAGCATAATGGCACTCTCAGGCCCCATATGAGTACTAATTAAAGACATTTGCGTACAAAGAAAAATCAAAGAAAAAGCTCCAGAAATAACTGAATAAATTAAAAACTCTACAAAGCCTGCAAGTAGTCTTCCGCCAATAATCTCATAACTCTTAATAGGTATCGTAAGCATCAAATAGTTTGTGTCTTTGTATAAAAGTTCATCAACATGCCCGTTGCTACAAGTAAAAAATGTTACAAGTGGTATCATTGAAATTGACATGAATGTAAGCACTACCCATAGTGAAAATGATGAATGTTGTGGGTTATATGGTGTAAAGATGTTACCTGTTAACATCAATATTAAAGTCCCAATAGACAGAACTGTCATAATTCCTGACAAAATAAAAATTGTATTTCTTCTTCGTCTTAATTCATATTTTAAAATTCTTCCCATAAGATTCTCCTATTTTAAACACCAAAAACATCAAGGTATATTTGATAGATTGACTTTTCTCTAGTAGTTCGCAAGTCTTCGGCATCGCCCTCAAGAACTATTTCACCATCATTTAAAAATGCAACATCATTAAAAACATGCTCAATATCCGAAACAAGATGAGTTGTAATTAAGATGGCACTGTTTTCTGACCAAGTTTTGATTATTGTTTTAATTATTTGTTCTCTGGCAACAGGGTCAGTTCCGCCAAGAGGTTCATCTAAAATAAAGAGCCTTGCCTCTCGTGAAAAGCTAAGAGTCAAGTTCAACTTTTCTATCATACCCTTTGACATAGTTTTTACGGTTTGCTTTGGATCAAGCTTCATAAAGTCAAGCATTTCAAAAGCCTTCTTCTTATCAAAGTCTTCAAAAAAATCAGCATAAAAGCCAATCGCATCTTCAGAATTCATCCAAGGGTAAACAACATTTTTATCAGGTAAATATGAAACCATCTTCTTTGTTTCAATACCAAATTCTGTTCCACATACTTTAAAATTGCCCTTTGTAGGTTTTACAAGACTGGCAATGATTTTTAAGAAAGTAGTTTTCCCTGAACCGTTGGGACCAAGCAAGCCATAGGTTCGTCCCTCTTCAATTTTTAAACTTACCGACTGTAAAGCTGTTTTACCACCAAGATAAGTTTTTCGTAAATTTTCAGTTTCTAAAATAGCACTCATAAATTCTCCTTATTTTTTTAGTCTATCTTTTACAGCTGTAACAATTTCGTCATCCGAAAAATCAAGATTTCTCAATCGAGATATAGCGGGGTCTATTATTTTATCCGCCATTTCCTCTGAAAGATTCTTTACCAGATTGTCATTATCCTTAACATAACTGCCTAAACCTCTTCTTGTTTCAATTAAATCTTCATTTTCTAGAGCCTTATATACACGACAAATGGTATTTTGATTTACATCCATTTCAACTGCCATATCAAGTATCGCAGGTAATTTATCACCGGGATTAATTTCTCCTGATATAATTTTGCTTTTTATCTTTTCGATAATCTGCAAATATATAGGACGATTTTTATCATATTCGATATGCATTATAACTCCTTCAATTTTTATACACAAGCTATTAAATACTATACTATTTAAGTAGTATACTTAAAAATATAAAAACTGTCAAGCCTAGATTTCATTTTATCAATACTTTTTGCTGAATTTGTTAATTTTTGTCCTTAGGTAAAAAGTTAGATACAGGGTCACCTAAATTTGGTGCAGGTCTGGGACCGAATTCACTGATTCCGTATTCATCAAATTCTTCTGTTAGATTTGTCAATGGCTTAACAAAGTTAATATTAATATCAGATAAACTGGAACTTATGCTGATATGTTTTTTAGCCTTTTCATTCGTTGTTCCTGTAGAAGAAAAACTAGCTTTGTCGTAGGGTTTTCCATTGAAAAGCAGACTCTTATTTCTAAGTTGAGTCATGAAAATATCACAGTTTTTCATTTCTTCGGCAATTTCAATTATCCCCTTTGAAGAATTCAAACAGAAGTCAGCAACAGCAACAACACCCGAAGAAAATTTCACTGAAGAGAGATTTGTTGCTAGCAAAAGATTTTTAAATTTTGAGTTTGCAACATCAATTTCTGTCGCACTGCATGAGAGCACAAAGTAAATTGACTTTATATTCCTGACCTGCACTTTAGAACGCACGGCTTGAATACGACAGCTTTCAAATAAAAACTTCTTTGGAACATAAACAAAAATCTTTCCGTTTGTTCTGGCACAAGTATAGAATTGTAATTTTTTTTCGTTTTCTATTTTAAATATTTTCTTCTTTTCATTCCCCTCAATCTTGTAAGAAATGAATTTTTCATCGTAAGGACTAATTTCTATATCAACATCTGTGGTGTTAAATTCAAGCTGAACAATTTTATCCCCTACCCTGATTAAGCCTGTTTCAGTTTGTGCAAGAAGCGTCACAGGAAGCAAGAAAAAAGAACACACTAAAAAACAAAACAAAAAAAACTTATTTTTCATTCTCATTCCAATAATATGAATCCGGATAAATGCGCTTTCCAAAAATTGCAGTTCCAACTCGGATTATCGTAGCACCCTCTTGGATTGCAACTTCTAAATCGCCCGACATGCCCATAGACATAGTTTCCATAGAAACATTTTCTATTTTTTTATCTTCAATTTCTTTTCGGATTTTTTGCAATAGTTTAAAACATTCACGCACTTTTTTTTCTTCAGCAGAAAAAAGACCGATAGTCATTAAGCCTTTAATTTTTAAATTAGGAAGTTGCGCAATTTTTTCAGTTAATTCAACAGCCTCTTCCGGTGTACAACCGAACTTGCTTTCTTCTCTCGAAGTATTCACCTGAATTAAAATGTCAATAGTTTTGCCCTCAGCCTCTAAGCGTTTGTTTAACTTTTCAGCAAGACTCCATCTATCAACAGACTGTATACAATCTGCATACTTTATAACTGATTTGATTTTATTGCTTTGTAAATTTCCAATAAAGTGAGTTTCATGTTTTACTTCCGTGAGAGCATCATACTTTGAAACTAATTCCTGTACTTTATTTTCACCAATTAAATAATTGCCACAATTCATTGCATAAAGAATTCTTTCAGGCTCAACCGTCTTTGTTGCCATCAAAAGTTTAACACTTTTAGGATCACGACCACAATCTAAGCAGGCTTTTTCCATTCGCTTGTGCAAGATTTCTAAATTCTTTTTTATTTCGTCCATTTTAAAACGAGCCTCCGAAAGTACTATCAACTTTATTTTTAATTTTACACTAAATTTTTAATCCCTGCAAGAGGAAAAACTATTGCCAAAGAAAAAAGCTTATAAATTCACAAGCTTGACAACTTTAACAAAATGCTATACTCTCTTATTTGTTACGGAGAATAATATTATGAAATTTTGGCTAGAAACATTAAAACCTTGGCTTTCAGTTGAGCCAATTCGCTGGGATGTATTTTGGATTTTAGTAACTTTTATAGTGGCTTTTCTTATATACAAGATTGTTAGACTTATTATAAAGACTGTTGTAACAAAGTTTGCTGCTAAGCTTGCAGAAAAAACAAAGAGCAAGCTTGATGATTATGTTCTAAAAAACACCCACTTAGAACGCCTGGCAATGATTGTTTATATAATTGCTTTTGCCTTTTTAGGCATAATGCTGATGCACGATAGCAAAGAAACAACACTCTCTATTATTTTTGCTAAACTTGGAACTTTACTGGCAATTATAATGATTATAAAATTGCTAAAAGGTTTTTTAACTTCCCTTGCATCATTTACAGAAGAAGACCCTAAATTCAAAGGTAAACCGTATAAAGGCTATATTCAAATTGTCATAATTATAGTTTATATTTTTGCAGGCTTATTTGCGGTTGGAACTGTTAGTGGTCGCTCTCCTTGGGCTTTACTAAGTGGAATTGGAGCTATGACAGCTGTAATTTTATTGGTGTTCAAAGAAACGATTTTGTCATTTGTTTCAAGCATTCAGATTTCATCATATGACTTGGTTCGAAATGGTGATTGGATTTCTGTTCCTAAGTATGGCGCTGATGGAGATGTTACAGACGTTGCACTTCACACTATAAAAATACAAAACTGGGACAAGACAATTTCAGTTCTGCCAACAAATGACTTAATGAAAAGTGGTTTCAAAAACTGGCGCGGAATGCAGGAGTCAGGCGGAAGAAGAATTAAACGGGCAATTTATCTTGATGTATCTTCAATCAAATTTATGGATGAAAAAATGCGAGAAAGAATTGGAAAGATAAAGCTCTTGAAACCTTACTTTGAAGAAGTAGAAAATAAGCTTGAAGCTTGTTATAGTGTAAATTCTGAACAGCCTCTAAACGAAACAAGGCTCACGAACCTGGGAACCTTTAGAATTTATATTGAAAAATATTTGAGGAACCTTGGTGGGCTAAGACAGGATTTAACATTTCTTGTAAGACAACTAGAAGCTGGGCCAACAGGTGTGCCTATTGAAATTTATGTATTCACAGCAACAACAAATTGGAATGAATACGAAGTTATTCAGGCTGATATCTTTGATCATCTTTTTGCTGCAGCCAAAGAATTCGATTTAAAGATTTTTCAATATGGAATGAAACCTGAGCCGGAAATCATTAGTCAATAACAACTACGGCGACTGCAGTATTTTTTTCGTGGCTTAATGAAATGTGAATTTTTTTTGCCCCGGATTTTTCAAAGGCGTTTAAAGCAGAATCAAAAACCTCAAGTTCAGGCTTGCCTCGCTCATCATTTATTACACAGATGTCTTTTAGCTTAATACCTTGCAAGCCTGTTCCCAAAGCCTTTCCAAAAGCTTCCTTTGCCGCAAATCTAGCAGCCAAAGAAAGAGCCTTTGTTTTTCCTTTTTTCTCAGCGTCTTCTAATTCTGCCTTATTAAAGAATCGCTCAGGCAGGCCCTCTACCGAAAGCCAATGCCTAATTCTGTTTATATCAACGATGTCTACACCAAGTCCAATCATCAGTTTTACAGCCTCTTAAGAAATTGCTGTTTCGCTTAAAAGTTTTTCGATGGCGGTCAAGCATACTTGCAAATAATCTTCAGTCGGAGTAGAATTCTTCCAAGGATGAGTTAAGGCACTGGAGCTGTTAATTCTAACCAAGCTTAAATCATAACCTGCATTTTTTAGTATGCCCAAAACATCTTTGGCACTTGCACCTTGCGAGCCAACACCCGGTATTAGCAACGGAACTTCGGCTTTCTCCGCATAAATTTCTGCAATGTCTTTTAGTTCATCCAAACCTGTAGCACCAACAACGGCACCGGCTCCGGGATGCTCCTTAGCGTAATTTGCAATATTCTCTGCTACTGTTTTATAAAGTTCACTTTCGTTTTCGATTTTTAAGTTTTGGAAATCGGCAGCTCCGGGGTTACTGGTTCTGTTTAAAATATAACACCCTCTACCCTCATAGTCTTTACTGATAAAAGGAAGAATCGAGTCGCTCCCCATGTAGGGGCTTATCGTAATTGCATCAGCTTTCCAGCAATCAAAAGCTTCAATCGCATAGTTTAAGCTTGACCTTGCAATGTCCCCCCTCTTAGAATCAAGGATAATAGGCACATTCGGGAAATGCTTTTGCAGTAAATCCATAATCTCGGCTAAAGCTTCCGAGCCTGAAAAATCCTTTTCTCTGGGTTTATCCAATGCAGAATAATAGCCAATATTTGGCTTAAATGCAGAGGGGCTCAACTCCCTTTCTTTCATTCCAAGAAAGAGTTCGCTAAAAAAAGAAAGTATATCCTCTTTTACATTGTCTGATTTTTTTGGTAAAAATTGCCACTGAGGGTCTAAACCCATGCAAGCACAATTCCCGGCTTGCTTTGCTGATTCTTTTAAAAGACTAATATAATTCATGTTTGAAGTATAGCATAAAAAATATAGACTTGCAAGTTGCTAATGATACTTGCAAGTAACGAATACTTAAACAGTTAACTGTTGTAATTGATCATCAACGGTTTTTATAGCCTCCGCTTCTTTTTCTCCTGAATCCAAGACCAGCATAATGGAATGTTTTATATTCTGCGAACTGATGTTTATGTTTTTCATTTTTTCAGTTATCTCTTCTGAAATCTCTACAAGTTTTTTTGTTTCTGTTGTAACTTCTTGATTTCCATTTACCATTTCATTAGAGCCTAATTTTACCTGTTCAGTTATATCATTGATTTCTCTAATGGCATCCAATACTTGCAAACTTCCTGAACTTTGCTCTGTCATTGCATTCATTATCTCACGGCTTCTATTATAAACCAAATCTAATAAATCAAGAATAATTTTAAATTGTTTCTCTACACCACCTGCCGAAGTTCCAAGTTCTTCAATCTGAGCCTTTAACTGCTTCAAAACATTTGTAATATTTTTACCTTGCACGCTTGACTCTTCTGCTAACTTTCTAATTTCATCAGCAACGACAGCAAAGCCCTTTCCTGCATCTCCAGCATGAGCGGCTTCTATCGCAGCATTCATTGCAAGCAAGTTTGTCTGACTCGCAATGTTTTGAATTATTGTAGAAGCTTCTAACAGACCCTCTGAATTTTCAGTAATCATTTTTACAATTTCAGCTGTTCCACCAACAACCTTATTTCCCTCTCCTGAAACATTTTTTAATTCATCAAGCGACTTCATATTTTCTCCTACAACCTTTTCAACAGACTTTATACTTGCACTCATTTCTTCAATAGTTGCAACAGACTCAGTAACTGATGTAGATTGATTTGTAATATTTCGATTTAGAGAATTAAGGTTTCTTGCAATCTGTTCAAGCGTTGCCTGTGTTTCCAAAACACCACTTGACTGACTTTGAATATTTTTATCAATGTCTTCAATATTTTTCGTTATGAAATTTATTGCCTTTGATGTGCTTTGCATATTTGTGCCTAATTTTTCAGAAGCTTGATTTGAAATACCCACAGTATTTTTTAGTGCAGTTAAAAATTTCTTATTGAAATTTAAAAACGTGTTATAGTTTACAAACAACATCGCCATTTCATCTCGTGAGTTCACACTTATATAGTCTTGTCGATAATTCCCTTCGGCTAAATCTTTAATTCCACTTTGTAATCTTGCGATATGTTTTTGTAAATTATTTATAATTACTCCCAGATTAAATTGAGAAATGATAAGTCCATATAAAAATAATGGTAATGAAGAGTAAGCTAAAGTTTTTATAACATTGTCTGTATCGTTACGTACAAATGGAGTTATCGCCAAAAATGCAGTTGCTGATAAGCAATAAAAATTAACAAACAAGACTCGAAACTTGATTGAATATCCTAAATTATCTTCACTCAATTCCACAAAGGAAACCCACTCTTCAAAGCTTCTTAAATTGAAGGCTCCAAAAAACGTTGAAATTAACAATGCGTTTGAAAATACTACAGACAAGAAAGTAAGTGCTATCCTGATTTCTGAAAAGAAATTTATCTCCCAACAAATAAAAAGCCCACCTATGAGAGCAACAGCTGAAGGAAGCCCAATTGTAATCTTTTCATACAATAAAATATGTTTACGAGCTAAATCTAAATTTTCCTTATAATTTCTAATGGCAGGAAATAATAATTTCCGTTTTAGAAGTGGCGAAGATAATAACAATAAAAAACAAAAAATAAACGACTTGCTAGTTGAAATAAGCAGATCATTACCTGTTTTCCCAACAATCGCAGTACACATAAAAGTAGGTACAACCCAAGCTAAACACGAAAGATAATCAAAGACAATAATTTTTTTTGGAACCTGCTTTAAGCTATCTTTAACATCCATAATGACTTATTTTCTCCTTAGCACAAAAATTAGTATATTAGTATAGGATTACTTGCTCTGAAAATAGCTATTTTATAATAAGTAACTATAGCATAAAGAAATAAAAATGTAAAGTAAAAAATTTAGCCTTTATAAATTTTTCCCTACACACGTAGTTTTGGAGATGATGATATTTAGCAAAACGTAAGCAAGATAATAAAACTTAAGAATCTAAAACCCTTATTCGTTTTCTTCTGATTTGCTTCTAAGTTTTTCAGCAACCTCTTGTCTTTTTAATTGTTTTTGCTCGGTTTCTTCTTGGCGCTTTTCTGCCATTTCACGAATGCGCTTAGCAAAACGAGGAAAGCGAACCAAGACCAGATCAAAGGTTTCTTTATCCAGAGAATAGCAGTCGCAGTAGCCTCTAGCTTTTATGCTGGCATTTCTAGGAACACTTAGAAGAAGAGCAATTTCACCAAAGAACGAACCTGGTCCCAATGTTGCATAAACCAAAGAGCCGTCTTCAGAAACAACATCTACGATTCCACTGCTAATAAAAAACATTTCATAGCCAACCTCACCCTTAACAACTATATAGTCACCGGGGGTAAAGACTACAGGCTTCAAGTTCAGTATAATTTCCTTTATAAACTCTTCACTCGCACCTTCAAAAATTGGAACCTTTTGTATAATGCTCTGATTAAGAAAAAGCGCTACCGAAGTCTGCAAGGGCTTGGGGAGGTCTTCCAATATGGTCGCTTCGTCATAGCCTCGACGACTTTCCCAAAGGTAGTCGTAGTAGTCGATAATCTTGGTTTTAAGATCTAAGGGTATATGCTTGTAACGGAGAAAGGTTGTTACCTTTTCCATTTTTTCCTGATACTGAGACTTCGCAACATCTATATTAGCAATGATATTGGCGATGTTACCAATGATAAAACCGTACATACCCGCACCAATAAGCTCAACAATAATTACAAAGAAAGTTTCCAAAGATGTGTTAGGAGTTATGTCACCATAGCCTATAGTTGTTAGGGTGGTCATAGTCCAATAAAAAGCTCGCAAGTATGGATGCGATGAGTTAAGCGGATTTAATAAAGCCGGGTCATCCCAGACAGCTATCCATGCACAAGAAATCAAATGCGCTGAAAGCAAAATCCAGAAACTTAGCAAACTCATTCTAATAAGGCCGGGATTGATATGCTTATTGTTACGAATACGACTAATAGTCTTTTTAACTCGAAATAACTTAAGTAATCGCAAAAGAGAAAAATATTCAGCAACATGCTGATTCTCAGGGGTCAACACTAAAGTTAATATGAAAAAGAGCGGAAACACAGAAATAAGATCTATTACAAAGCCACGCTTAAGATAACGCTTTCTAATCCGTTTTTTTCCGCTAATAAACTCCCGTTGCTCATAAAAACCAGTATGAAAAGCAACAAGAATATCCAAAAAGAAAATAAGCGTGATTACAACACTAACTATTTTATATAACCCCGAATTAGAAATATCGGAAACTATCGCAAATGGAATATAAACAGTTGCAAAAATTGTGATCGCTAAAACAAGAACATCCCAGATAATTTTTTTTCTGGAATTCGGATTAATAATTATTGACGTCATACCATAGTTATCGGGAAAAAACGGCGGGAGTTAAAGCTTTGGGAAAAGCTGAATAGGTATAAACCTTTTTTAGTTTGAAGATATAAGAAAGCACATAGAGTCTAGCTTTTTGTTAAATCTTCAGGCTTTATGCCATCTTCACAAATTTCTTTTTTGCCATTATCAAACGCAACAAAAAATAGCATCTTGCAATCAACATTGGGTACGCTTTTGTCAGCAGAAACATCATACACAAAAGGATTCCATTCGGAATAGGCATTGATATTCGTCAAGACCTCCCAAACTTTTTCAATCGGAGCATTTATTTCTATTTTGACACTTATCTTTTTC
>PDWI01008693.1_pt1 | contig 11892 bp, 11 predicted proteins | sample 1430891 | NCBI WGS metagenome assembly PDWI01 (sample SAMN01162508, study PRJNA174530) | Oral metagenome, whole genome shotgun sequencing project. | biome: Marine environment; feature: Marine mammal; material: Swab sample of the gingival sulcus; isolation source: swab sample of gingival sulcus...
AATACAAGAAATTATTGATGCTGTAAAAGAACTTTCAGTTCTTGAGCTTAATGAATTAGTTACTGCTGCAGAAGAAGAGTTTGGTGTATCAGCTGCTGCTGGTGTTGCAGTTGTTGCTGGTGGTGGCGGAGAAGCTGCTGCTGAAGAGAAAACTGAGTTTGATGTAGAACTTACATCAGCTGGTTCACAAAAAATTAAAGTAATCAAGGCTGTTAGAGGAATCACTGGTCTTGGACTTAAAGATGCTAAAGCATTAGTTGAAAGTGCACCTAAAGTATTCAAAGAAGGTGTAGCTAAAGATGAAGCAGAGAAAATGAAAGCTGAGCTTGAAGAAGTTGGAGCAGTTGTTACTCTTAAGTAATCAAAATATTTAAAATAATCAGGTGGTATGTTGAGTTAAGTCTTAACAGACCACCTTTTTTATGTTATTTCTTTACTTTATTATAAAAAATTATTATAATTAACTTGTAAATTAATTAGATTTTTTTGAAGGAGAGAAAGATGAAAAAAATTTTAATTTTATTATTAGCAGTTATTATGCTTACTTCATGTGGAAAGATTACTGAAAAAATTGGCGATAAGGTTAAGGAAAAGGCTAAGGATAGCATTGAGAAAAAGCTTGAAGAGGCGGGTATAGATACTGATAAGTTAAAAGAAGAAGCTGATAAGCTAGAGGATGCTATGACGGAGGATGTTTCTGCAGATAAAGATGAGAATACTACGGCAAGTACGGAGACAGAAAGAACAACAGTGAGTTCAGAAACAACAGTAGAAAGTACTGAATCAAAGAGTGAAGCTGAAACTACAAGTGCAAGTGAAACTGAGCCTGCTAGAGAGGCAAATAATCCTGAAGAGGCTGCAGATTTGATTTTAGAAACAATTATGAACATGGAGCCTCCTACTTCGTATAATGCACTTTTAGTGCAAGAGAATGAGCTTCTAGGTGTTATAAGCAAGAATAGAGTTGTTTGGAGTAATAATAGATTCTTTGATTGTACATATGAAAATGATCAAATCGCTATGGCTTCAATCTTAGACTTTAATGAAGAAAAGAAATATTATTGGTCACCGTTATATGAACCTGCTGCAGGTGTAAAAGAATCAGCACTTGATATGGATATAGAATTAGATGCTATTCATGGCTTTAGAGTAACTGGACTTTACGATTTGCCAGAACGTGAAGACTTGATATTAGCTAGAGAAGAAATGTTGGACGGAGAAAAGGTATTATATATTGAGTATGGAGCAGTCGATGATAATGATGCTTTAAATAGAGTGTGGTTTTCTTTAGAAAAGAACTTTGTTATAAGGCAGTCAGTTGTGCAAAAAATGTCTGGTTCTAGCGATACGAAGATAGAAACAACGTGGAATGTTATAGAATTGGATTTAAATAATGAGTATCCTGAGTTTATGAAAGTTCCAAACGATTAATAAGTAAAATATTTTTAATAGTAATTAGAAATTAGTCATCAAGACCTTTTAGTAATATTTTGATAGAGGTTTTGGTGACTTTTTATTTTTATTTCATATATTTAATTTATAATAAAAAAGAAAGAGGATATTATGAATAAGATATTATTTGTTTTATTTATTATTGTTTTGATTATGAGTGCTTGTTATGCTAATGATTCGTCTAATAATAAATACAGAACTGTAAAGAAAGATAAAGAGATTGATTTAAATAAAGAGAAAGGTAGTGATTTTGTGATTGATATAAATGATAAAAATATAAGGACTATATATTTAGCTGGTGGTTGTTTTTGGGGTGTTGAAGGTTATTTTTCGAGACTTTCAGGTGTGATTGATGCTAAGTCTGGGTATGCTAACGGTAAGACAGAAAATACTGACTATTATAGTATTGCTAAGACTGGACATGCAGAAACAGTTAAAGTAGATTATGACATTTCAATAATTTCACTTGAGGAGATATTATTGCATTATTTTAGGATAATTGACCCTAAGTCTTTGAATAAACAAGGCAATGATGTTGGCACTCAGTATAGAACAGGGGTATATTATACTAGTGATGAACAAAAAGAGATTGTAGATAAGGTTTTTAAAATTATTTCTTCGGACTTAGGGGAAATAGTAGTTGAAAATGAAAAGATAGATAACTTTGTTTTTGCAGAGGACTATCATCAAGACTATTTGGAAAAAAATCCTAATGGATATTGTCATATTAATTTATCTATGGCAAATGAGCCTATTTATAATGATAGATATATAAATCCTGATGAATCAGAGATAAGGGAGAGTTTGGATCCGTTAAGCTATGATGTTTTGCGTAACAGTGGGACAGAAAGAGCCGGAATATCTGAACTTGAAGAAGAATATCGTAAGGGTATTTATGTTGATAAAATAACAGGTGAACCGCTTTTTGTTTCTAAGGATAAGTTTGATTCGGGGTGTGGTTGGCCGAGTTTTTCTAAGCCTATTTTAACTGATAAAGTAAAGTATTTAGAAGATAATAAATTTGGAATGAAAAGAATTGAGGTGCGTTCTAATGGTGGAGATAATCATTTAGGGCACGTTTTTAATGATGGTCCTGCGGAAAAGGGTGGGCTCAGATATTGTATAAATGGGGCGTCTTTAAGATTTATTCCTTTTGATAAAATGGACGAAGAGGGCTATGCAAAATATAAGATTTTTTGCGAATAACTTAATATTATTGAGCAGATTTGTTGAATAATAATATAATTACTTTAGTTTAATAAAATAATTACTAAAGTGGTATTGATTTATTTCTAAAAATTGTATACAATAAATGTGTGTATCAAAATTTTTTAGGAGGAAATAATATGAAAGAGACAAATAAGTGGATCTGTGTGCTTGCTTATCTAATATTTTTCATTCCGTTAATTGCGGATAGTGAGAATCAAACATACAAGTTTCATGCTAATCAAGGGTTATTAATATTCTTATTAGGTATTTTAGTTGCTGTTTTAGGCTGGATTCCAGTTGTAGGTTGGATTATTGCATTAGTGGCACCAATAGTTCTTTTAGTGTTTACTGTAATTGGTATCATCAATGCGTATAATGAGCAAGAAAAAGAACTTCCGTTAATTGGTTCAATTAAAATAATAAAATAATTAAATTATGAAATTATGTAAAAGCAAGCTAAGTTGATTAGCTTGTTTTTATTTGTAAAATTAACTAAAATTAGATATTAAACTTTGTATATTTTTTTGGGGTATTTCAAGTGAAAAAAATATTATTATATGAAGAAAATAGACTAAACTGTGATATAATATTAATGTGTTTGTGCTAAAGGACAAATACGACTTGATTTTAATGGAGATAATTTTATGAAGAAAAAAATTACTAGACAAGAGTTAAGCTGGATGTTATATGACGCAGGAAACTCTGCTTATTCAATAGCAATAACAACGGCTCTATTTCCGGTTTATTTCAAAATGTTCGAGGGTAGTAATGCTATGAATTTGGGTTACTTTAACTCATTGGCGAGTTTAATCATAGCTGTTCTTAGTCCTATACTTGGAACTATTGCCGACTATAAAGGGTATAAAAAAAGGTTTTTTATGTTCTTCTTTTTATTAGGAGTAGTATTTACTTCAGCGTTAGCAGTAGTTCCCGAAGGAAATTGGTTAGTTCTTGTAATACTTTATATGGTCACGGCGATTGGTTTTTCTGGAGCGAATATTTTTTATGATGCTTTCTTGGTAGATGTTACAACAAACGACAAGATGGATGAAGTATCTACAAAAGGATTTGCTTATGGATACATTGCTTCTGTTATTCCTTTTATAATAAGTTTGCTTACTATTTATTTACTTGGAATGGATGATCTTTTAGGCTTCAAATTAGCATTTGTAATTACATCATTATGGTGGGGGTTATTTACAATACCATTTATAAAAAATGTAAAACAAGTATACGGTGTTGATCCTGAACCAAAACCAATAAAAAATAGTTTTAAGAGATTAATTTCCACATTTAGGAAAATTAAACAACACAAATTAGTCTTTGTGTTTATAATCGCTTATTTCCTATATATAGATGGGGTGGATACTATTATAAAGATGGCTGTACCTTATGCAACTGGACTATTAAAGCTTGATGGAAATAATTTAATGATGTTACTTGGAATGTTGTTATTAATTCAGATTATTGCCTTTCCATTTGCAATATTATATGGTAAGTTGGCAAATAGATTTGGAACAAGGAATATAATTATTCTTGGTATTATTACATATATAGTAGCTACTATGTTTGGATTTTTTATGTCTAAGTTGTGGCATATATATATATTAGGTATATTGATTGCCTCTGCTCAAGGTGGAATACAAGCACTTAGTAGGTCGTATTTTGCTAAGATTATTCCTAAAGACAACGCAAATGAATTCTTTGGATTCTATAATATATTTGGTAAGTTCGCAGCTATTATTGGTCCGTTCTTGATGTCATTAACTGTTACTATAACAGGGTCAACAAGGTATAGTATACTTGCTATTATTCCATTATTTATTTCAGGATTAATAGTATTTTTAAGACTTCCAGATGAGAAAAAAATAGTTGTCGAATAATTAGTTCAGTAAGTTGAAACGATAAGATTTTAAGAACCCTTAAATATAATATAAAGTCGTCCTAGCTCTTTATGAGAGGCTAGGACGTTTTTTTGACAGCTAGGGTATATTATGTTATTATTCGTCTTATATAGGCAAAATTATTTTAATTATAGTTTAAGGAAAAGTTATGAAAAAAAAGTATAGAGTAGCAATTATAGGAGCAACGGGAATGGTAGGTCAGAGATTGATTACTTTACTGCACTCTCACGAATGGTTTGAAGTGAAGGTTTTGGCTGCAAGTTCCCGTTCTGCAGGAAAAAAATATGGTGAATTAATGTCTGATAGATGGGCGCTTAAACTTGATATGCCAGAGAGGGTAAGGAATATGGAAGTAGTTGATGCTTCGGATATTAGTGCTATTAAGGACAAGGTGGATTTTGTATTTTGTGCAGTTAATATGCCAAAAGAAGACACATTAGCTTTAGAAGAAGCATATGCGAAGTCAGAGATACCAGTTGTGTCAAATAATAGTGCTAATAGGTGGAACAAAGATGTTCCTATGATAATTCCTGAAATAAATAGTGAACATATTAAGATAATTGAGGCTCAGAAAAAAAGGCTCGGAACAAAAAGAGGATTTATTGCGGTAAAACCGAATTGTTCTATACAATCTTATATGCCATTTATAGCAGCAACGGAAAAATTTGGAATTGATAAGATGTTGGTTAGTACATATCAAGCAATTTCAGGAGCTGGTAAGACATTTGAAACTTGGGAAAATATGGTAGATAATGTTATTCCTTATATTGGTGGTGAAGAAGAAAAGAGTGAATTGGAACCGCTTAAAATAATGGGTAGAATAGAAGGTGGACAGATAATAAATGCTGATGCCCCGATTATTTCGGCTCAATGTATTAGAGTGCCAGTTAGTGATGGACATATGGCAACAGTTAGTGTAAAATATCATAGCAAGCCTAGTATGGAAGAGCTATTAGATGCATTAAAATCTTATGAAGGAGATATATCAACTTATAATCTTCCTTCAGCACCAGAGAAATTTATTACTTATTTTGAAGAAGATGATAGGCCACAGACTAGGACTGATAGAAATTTATTTGATGGTATGGGGACAAGCATAGGTAGGCTAAGAGAAGACAAAATATTTGATTATAAGTTTGTTGGACTTTCACATAATACTATTAGAGGGGCAGCAGGTGGTGCCGTTCTTATAGCTGAACTTTTAGCTTATAAAGGATATTTTGATTAAAGGAGAAATATGGATTATTTAGAAAGAAAATTTGGGAAATACGCAATACATAATTTAATGAAGCTTATAGCTTTTGGAATGGCTGCGGTATACATAATGTCTTTCGTTTCGCAGGATTTTATATATAGTCTTGGGTTTTCATGGCAGTTAATAAAAGCAGGTCAAGTATGGAGAATTATTACTTTTATATTTGTTCCTGAATCCAGAGGGATATTTGCTATTTTTTACTTTTTAATATTAATATTTTTTGGTGATATAATTGAGCAATATTATGGCGCTTTTAGGCTGAATTTATATGTACTTGCAGGTTGTATAGGAACTATAGTAGCGAATATAATAATAGAGAAAATGGTAGGTGTTCCTTTACCGATTACGAATTCGTATTTATACTTAAGTTTGATGCTACTAGTGGCAACTATAGCTCCTGATTTTGAGCTAAGACTTTACTTTTTTATACCTGTAAAACTTAAATATCTTGCTATCGTTTATGCTGGATTAACTTTGTTTAGCTTCTTTGGTGGCAGTATTTATCTAAAAATTATAATAGGTTTTTCACTAATTAATTATTTAATATTTATGGGTATGCATTTTTTTAGTAAGAGAAAGAGTTTTGTTCGTAGGACTCAGTATAAGATGAAGTCTAGGAGGACGAATAATAGAACTAAGGTTAAGCCTGCATCGAAAATAGTGGAAGTAGCATTTCATTGCTGTGAAGTATGTGGAAAAACTGAAAAAGACGATCCAAATTTAGAATTTAGATATTGCTCAAAATGCGATGGTATGCATGAGTTTTGCAATAATCATATAAGAAATCATGAACATATAAAGGGAGAACAATAAAATGAAATTAGGAATAGTAGGATTACCAAATGTAGGGAAGAGTACGATATTTAACGCACTTACAAAATCGGGAGCGCAGGCAGAAAATTATCCTTTTTGTACTATAGACCCAAATGTGGGAATAGTTGCTGTAAAGGATGAGAGATTAGATGTACTTACTAAGATGTACGATTCAAAGAAAACTATACCTGCAGTTATAGAATTTGTTGATATTGCTGGACTCGTTAAGGGAGCTAGTAAGGGAGAAGGTCTGGGGAATAAGTTTCTTGCAAATATCAGAGAGGTAGACGCTATACTTCATGTAGTTAGATGTTTTGAAGATGGAAATGTAGTTCATGTTGATGGAAATATTGGACCAGCCAGAGATATAGAAACTATTAATATGGAACTTATTTTTTCTGATATTGAAATGATTGAAAGAAGGATGGCAAAGACCTCAAAATTAGTAAAAAATGATAAGAGTGCCAAGAAGGAGTATGAACTTTTAGGACAGCTTAAGGGACACTTAGAAGAAGGTAAGATGCTTAGACTGTTTGAGTGTGATGACGAAGATAAGGAATTTATTTCTACTTTAAATCTACTAACTGATAAGCCTACTATATATGCTGCGAATGTAGCAGAAGACGATTTAGCTGATGATGGAAAAAGTAATGACTTTGTAAAAGAGGTTAGAGAAATAGCTGAAAATGAAGGTTCAAAAGTTTTTGTTATCAGTGCGAGCATAGAACAAGAAATGGCTTTACTTGAAGAAGAAGAAATGCAAGAATTTCTTGAGGATTTAGGAGTTGAGCAATCTGGACTTAGCAAGTTAGTTGTTGCTGCTTATGATTTATTAGGTCTTATAAGTTATCTTACTGCTGGTGAGAAAGAGACTAGGGCTTGGACTATTACAAAAGGAACAAAAGCACCAGGTGCAGCAGGAAAGATACACTCAGACTTTGAAAAGGGATTTATTAAAGCAGAAGTAATCAGCTATGATGATTTGATTGAGTCAGGTAGTATGACTGCGGCAAAGGAAAAGGGTCTTGTTCGCATAGAAGGAAAAGAATATGTAATGAAAGATGGAGATGTAGTTTTATTTAGGTTTAATGTGTAGAAGAGAGGTATAATTTTGTATTTATTATTAGAAAAGACAATGCCTGATGTAGCATTTTTTAAATTAGGAATAGAGTTTGAGACCTTAAGGAGAGAGGCATTTACAATATTTGGAATAAACATTTATTGGTATGCTATATTCATAATGATAGCCTTAGTAGGTGGTTTATTTTTAGCACTTCACCAAGCGAAAATAACAGGACAAAATCCAGATGATTATAATGACTTTTTTATTTATGGAGTTATCTTAGCGGTTATCGGTGCAAGATTATATTATGTAGCTTTTGAGTGGGATGCATATAAGAATGACCTACTTAGGATATTTGCATTTAGAGAGGGTGGTCTTGCTATTTACGGCGCTATTATCGGTGGTATAATTGCCTTGATTTTATTCTGCAAATATAAGAAAAAAAGTTTCTTCCTTATGGCTGATACAATAGTGGCAAGTTTGCCTTTTGGTCAAGCGATAGGTAGACTTGGAAACTTTGTAAATAAGGAAGCTTTTGGTGGATATACAGATAGTCTTTTTGCAATGAGTATAAGAGCGGATAAGGCAGCCTATATACCAGAATCAGTTGCTAAGCATATGAGTGTTATTAATGGAACCTCATATATAAGTGTACAACCTACATTTTTATATGAGGCAACATGGTCTCTTATGACAGTTGTTGTTTTATTAGTTTATAGAAAGCATAAGAAATTTGATGGAGAAGTTTTTTTCCTTTATATGTTACTATATGGAGTGGGTCGTGCTATTATTGAAGGATTTAGAACAGACCAACTTATTATTGCCAACACGGGTATTCCTGTATCTCAGCTTTTAGGAGTGGTATTTGCAATCGTTTCTATAATATTGATTGTTTTGTTTAGGAAGAGGCAAAAGCAAGTTCAGTATGAAGTAGGAATTAGTGAAGAAGAATAAGTATGATAAACTTTTTAGCGTAGGTTTTTTGCCTACGCTTTTTTTAATAAATATAATATACTTTTTTGTTATGATTTCCATTTAAGGAGAAAATATGAAAATTAATACTAAAGATACATTATTTAATGTAATAAATGAATTTCCGCAACTTAAAGACTATTTTATTAATAATGGTCTTGAGCAAGTTGCTAATGATAAATTGTTAAGTACAATTGGTAAAAAATTGACTTTAGGTAGCATTATAAAGTCAAAAAAGATAAATGAAGAAATATTCCTTAATGGTATAGAAGATATATTAAATGCTAAAAATGTTGATAAAACTCTTATATCCTCTAAGATAGATAAAGATTCGGATAAGATTAGTCTAACAGGTGTTTTACCTTGTCCAGTTAGGATTCCACTTTTAGAAAAGCTAGAAGAATTTATTGAAAAAAATGATTTTTCAGATAAATTAGACTATGAACTAAAGGCGGCATCAAGTGGAGTGGATTGGTTGATAGAGGACTTGGACAGAGGAGAAATTGCAGATGTATTCTTGTCTGCTGGTTTTGATTTATTTTTTGATGAAAAACACATGTATAAGTTAAAAGAAGAAGGACTTTTCAAAGATTATATTTCTGAATTTCCTTGTAACAAGGATTTTGAGAATGATGAAATAAGTCTTAGAGACCCTGACTGTGATTATTCTGTTATATCAGTAGTTCCAGCGGTATTTTTAGTTAACACTAAGGAACTAGGTGATAAAAAAGCACCACATTCTTGGAAGGAACTTTTAAGTGGAGAGTATGAGAATATGGTTAGTTTACCTATAGGTGATTTTGACTTATTTAATGCTATCTTATTAAATCTTTACAAGAAGTACGGACTTGAGTCAGTGGCGAATTTGGGTAAGGTTTTGCTTAAGTCCATGCACCCATCAGAGATGGTTAAGTCAAACAAGGCGACTGTTAGGCCAGCTATTACCATTATGCCTTATTTCTTTACTAAGATGACTAGAGTAGGTGGGGAAATGAAGGCTATTTGGCCTAGTGATGGTGCTATTATTAGTCCAATATTTATGGTTACTAAAGACAGCTCTAAAAACGAGGATAAGGAAAATTTTATAAGGAAAATAGCTGAGTTTTTTGCATCAAAAGAAATTGGTGAAGTTCTAAGTCATACTGGACTTTTCCCATCTACAAATGCAGAAGTTGACAACCGTATACCATCAGAGAATAAGTATATGTGGGTAGGTTGGGACTACATTAAAAATGAGGATATTGGAAGTATATTAGAACTTTGTATAAAAACATTTGATAGTAATGTAGGAGGTGGAAAATGAATTTGATTACAGTTTCAGGACCACCTTCATCAGGAAAAACAGCGGTAATAACTAAGACTATAACAGCTCTACTAAAAAGGGAGTTGAAAGTAGGTGTAGTTAAGTTTGATTGTCTTTATACTGATGATGATATAATATATGAGAAGATGGGTATTCCAGTTAAAAAGGGACTTTCGGGAGCACTTTGTCCGGACCATTATTTCGTCTCGAATATAGAAGAAGTTGTTCAGTGGGGAAAAAAGGAAGAACTCGATGTTTTAATAACGGAATCTGCAGGACTTTGTAACCGTTGTTCACCATATATAAAAGAAGTAAAAGCAATATGCGTAATTGATAATTTATCTGGTATAAATACGCCTAAAAAGATAGGGCCTATGCTTAAAGCGGCTGATATTATTGTTATCACAAAAGGAGATATTGTTTCTCAAGCTGAGCGTGAGGTTTTTGCTTCTAAGGTTAGGCAGGTAAACTCGAAAGCTATAACTATGAACATAAATGGTCTTACAGGACAGGGAGCTTACGAGCTTTCTACTCTTATATCAGAAGATAAAGAGATAGATAGTGTAAAGGGTATGGAGCTTCGTTTTCCTATGCCTAGCGCACTTTGTTCTTATTGTTTAGGTGAAACACGAATTGGAGAAGATTATCAACTTGGAAATGTTAGAAAGATGAATTTAGAATAATGGAAAAGATAGAGTTTTTACAAAAAAGGATATCTGAAGTAAGGGTAGAATTTCCTTTTATGGATGACTTTTTTGAAGATTATAAGGGACTTATAAAAGATGAAGAAAAGTCCTTAGAAGAAAATATAAGATATATGCGTGGTGATGACTTTGAAGAATATGGACTTTCTAAGGAAGACATATTGGAGCAGTACTACGGTTATTATCAGCAACTTTTAGAGTTTTTAGGGATTGAAGATAATAGGGTTAATTCCCTTACTATTTTGCGAGGTAGAGATAAGAGCGGCGAGGAAGAAAAGAATGATTTGACTATTTCAGTTGGAGAAATAATTGCTATTGTAGGGCCAACTGGGTCTGGCAAGAGCAGACTGTTGGCTGATATAGAGTGGATAGCAGATAGAGATACACCTACAAATAGGAAGATTCTTATTAATGGAGAGGATGCAGATAAAAAATGGCGTTTTTCCTCAGGAAATAAGCTTGTTGCACAGCTTTCCCAAAATATGAACTTCGTAATGGACTTGACTGTTAAGGAATTTTTGGAACTTCATGCCGAGAGTAGAATGGTTGAAGATATTGATAAAGTAGTTGAGAAAATAATTACTGAGGCTAATCACTTAGCAGGAGAAAAATTTGACTTATCTTCAGCAGTTACATCGCTTTCTGGTGGACAATCAAGAGCGCTTATGATAGCTGATACAGCCATTTTATCTAAGTCGCCTATAGTTCTTATAGACGAGATAGAGAATGCTGGAATAGATAGGAAGAAGGCACTTGCACTTTTACTAAAAGAAGAAAAAATAGTTTTAATGGCTACACACGATCCGATTTTGGCACTTACCGCTGATAAGAGAATCGTAATCAAGAACGGAGCCATAGACAGAGTTATTTTGACAACGGACGAAGAAAGAAGTATGCTAGGTAAGTTAGAAACTATAGATAAATATTTGATGGAAAAAAGACACCAGATTAGACAAGGAAAAGAGCTAGAAATAGACTCTTTGCACATAGATTAGGAGGAAGATATGCACGACGGATGCGCAGGAAGTTTTGAAAATGGCAAACAAGTATTAGCAAAGGTTAGAGCGATGGGGTTTTCAGGTGGTTTTATGCCTATGTCACTTCCTATAGAATGTGAATGTGGTAAAACATTTGAAATGGAAACATTTGAGAGTCATTGTCCACACTGTGGTATGATATATGCAGTAACGCCTTGCCATGCCTTTGACCCAGAGAAT
>PDWI01008694.1_pt1 | contig 11892 bp, 11 predicted proteins | sample 1430891 | NCBI WGS metagenome assembly PDWI01 (sample SAMN01162508, study PRJNA174530) | Oral metagenome, whole genome shotgun sequencing project. | biome: Marine environment; feature: Marine mammal; material: Swab sample of the gingival sulcus; isolation source: swab sample of gingival sulcus...
GGGATACTATTGTAAGCAACCACTTTAAAACCGTGGTCATTCATATTTAAAATCAGATTCTGCCCCATAACGGCAAGACCAATTACACCAATATCTGCTGACATATCTCTATTCCTATAAAAACAATATGATACCTGAGTTAATTTTTTTAAGTATAACGTACACAAATTTGAATTTTACCTCAAGTGGTATTTGATAACCAGTGAAAATCAATAAGCCATTTAATAGATATCAAATTTTCTCATTGAGCTTTTAATATACGTTTGATGTCTGCTTTAGCCTCAGCTAAAACGCTGTCCTTATCAATATGTTCTAGCATTTCTGCCAAAACAACTTCCGCACCATCTTCACCCCAGTTTGCCCCGTGTTTAAAATATTCTTCACAAGCCTTGCCGACTAAGTACGTACCATAATAAGCAGCAATACCCTGAGCACTTGCCGTTAAGACAGTTGAAAGTCCTGCTGACAATCCTTTTAAAACCGATGATAATGCTTGAATACCAAAGCTCGTTCCCAAAACTAACCCCAACTCAGCAATGATAGACTTCATCAATGTACCTGCCTCACGCTTACTCAATTCAAAACCATAAACTGAGCCTAAGTGCTTTATCATAGCCATATCGCCAAAGACAACGGAAACATCTAATAACGGTATAGGATTTAAACCAACAGCAAGTGCCTTGCCAATACAGTATTTGCGAATAATCTCATTGGCAATATCAGCACGGGCGGTAACAATTTCTTGTCCAATTTTGCTATTAATTTGTGTGGCGAAAACAGCAGCTGAAATGGCTTGTAATTGATGACCTGTCTCACCAATTTGTGTCCAAATTAGAGATTTCAAATCTTCAATATGACTATCTGGAATGACGGTACTCGTTGTTTCACTACCGTCATCCGCTACTTTAATGATTTCTTTTTCTCTTGGGTCGGCGGCAACAAAGATAACGGGAATATCATGATGACTGGCAATATTTTTTAATTTTTCTTTAATGCTTTCAGTGAGTTGTTCAATTTCCTTAGCGTTTAGTCTATCACATTTATTAACAATAATAATCAAAGACTTAACCTGTAATTTGACCTTCTTTATCGCATCAAATTCAATTTGTGTTAGATCCCCATCAACGACAAATAACACCATATCAGCACCTTTAACAGCTTGCTGAGCAATTTCTTCACGCACTTTACCATTAAATTCATCAATACCCGGTGTATCAACGAAGATAAGCCCATGATCTTGGTGACTACGCCAAAAAATATCAGCCGTTTCTTTTGTTTCACCGTGTAAAACACTCGTAGAAAAATGCGTTGTGCCTAGCAAGGCATTTAGCAACGATGATTTACCGACACTGACTCGACCAAAAACAGCAATATGAAATTGTTTTTGTTCTATTTTGTCAATAATTCTAGTCAGTTGCCGATAATCTTCGGCAAGAATTTCACGGCTTTCAGCACTTAACTTTTTTTCATTTAACAGGCGATTTAAATCACTTTGTGTTTTATTAAGAGATTGATTAAGTGGGCTTTTTATATCACTGCCCTCTTCTGGTTTTTCTACTTTTTCACTACTTGAAAATGATAGATTTTGCCAAACGGATTGCACGTGCTTCCATATTGTCATTAATCTGCTCCTCAAAGGCATTTGCCAATAATTCTTTATCCATGCCATGATGTTTTTCTAAACAGGCAGTCATTGCCTTACCGATGGATTCAAAAATCAAACCGTAAGCAACGGCGTGTACCGCACCACCTGCGACAGTTCCCACACCGGGAAAAGCCTTCAACACATTTCCGGCTAAGGCGAGAATAACTGCCAACTCTTTTTTCATTTTTTCATTAAGCATGGACAATGTGCCTTCTAAATCCACGGCATTAACGTCAACATCGTAGATATGGCACAGTTTTTTTGCCATACCCATACCTAAATAGCCTTGTAAAATAATGTCAGTTCCCGGTCCAACTGCTGCCATACCTGCAAAAATTGCTTTTTGTGAGTAAGATTTAATCACGGCTTCTGCTTTTTCCTGACGAGCCGTGGATAGTGACTCATTCATGGTAATTTCTAAAGCATGAAAATAGCTATCACTAAGGCGATTATCCAAAGTCAAACGATCAAATGTCATGGTTTCAATCACGGCGATTAAAGCGGAAACGTCACCTTTTACCTTGACTTCTTTTGTCTCAATCCGTCCATCATCATAATGTTTTTCAACTATTTTTTGTGTATCTGAAGACACCCAAACAATCGGTAACTCTCTATTAAACTGTTCCTGACAATGTTTGGCTATCCGGGTAGAAATTTGTGTTTGTTCTTGTTGTGTATAATAGTCGGCTTTATTGATGGCAATAATGATTGGCTTATTAAATTTTTCTAAAAATTGATAATGATTCGCCCCTGATTGAGTGAGTTCTTCATCCATTAACCAAATAATTAAATGGGATTTAATGGCTTTGTCTTTAACTTTATTCTCAAGCAATTGGCCTACCTCGCTCGCCTCATTTAGCCCAGGCATATCAATTAAATTATATTGTCGCTGCTGATATTGAAAATGGTATTCACTAATTAGCCGCGTTTCACCACCCTTGGCGGATATGGCATTATTTTTACCTGTCATAGTTTGAACCAATGAACTTTTTCCAACATTAATTTCACCAAAAATGGCGATACTAACCACTTCTCTTGCTCGAATATCTAATAAATTTTGCCAATCTGATTCGATATGTTGCGTATCAGCACCTTTGGTTTTTAGCTCTTGAATTTTATTTTGAAAGGTTTCATCATCAATAACTTCCCGCTGTTTCTCTTGAGAAGTTCGTGTTGGCGCATTGCCGAAACGTGATAACTTATAAATAAAAAACAGTCCAACCAAAGAAATAATAGCAACTCCACCAATATAAAGCACAATTAACCAAGTTGGCGAATCAGCATACTTTTGTTGAATATCAAATAAAAACCCCGTGAATTGTACAAAAAAGAATAATGCTAGAAATAAAGCAATGACGGAGGCAACAATTATTAATCCGCGCAATTTATTCATGCCCTACTCCTTGTCAACGATGTATTCTAACAATGCTTTTTTACATGCTGTAGAAAGCTTGACAGCTTTTCGTTGCTGGTAATCATAGGCAACTAAAACAATATCTGCGTTGGCAATTATTTCATTATGTTGATTTTTAATCAGATAATTAATCGTAAAAGCCATTGTTCTAAGATGGCTAACCGATAAATCAAATTGAAGGTTATCCGGATAAAAAACCTCTTTTTGATAGTTAACTTTTAAAGATTTTAGGATTAAACCTGCACCGTAAAAGTTTAATTCACTTTGCCCTAATTCTGCAAAAAACTGTAATCGAGCCTCGTGCATCAATGTTATCAGTTTGTCGTGCCCTAAATGATTACCGTAATTAATGTCATCAATTCTAATGGGAAGTTGAACATTAAACATAAATCCTCTTTCTTATTTAATATTTATACTATAATCAGACAGGTACGAGACCATCAATATCACAAATTATTATAAGATGAACTTCGATGTCTACTACCAGGCGGCATGATCACTGATAAAACATAACCGACTAAAATGCCCGCCAGCACAGTTAGCACGCCAACAATAAAATCTTTTTTACCAACTTGTTCTTGCAGTGATTGATTTTCTGCATAAAGTTGTTGGACTTTTTGTTCTTGCTCTACAATTTTTTCTTGTAAAATTTTATTTTGGTCATTGATAGCAACAGCATCTTTAGAAACTCTTGCCAAACTTATGTATTGTGTTCTGGCATCTAGTGTTCTTCGTTTTTCACTTGCCAGGGCCTTGATTAACTGTGTGATTCGACGATTTTGTTCTACGAGTTTATCTTGTAATCGACGTGAATCAGAAAGTATTTTTTCGGCTTCATCGTCCTCAATACCCGCTTCTTTAATTAAATGTATTTTTTCTTCTAATTTTTTGTTTAATAGTGCTATTTGTTCTTCTTTTTCCGTAATATCTTTTTCCATCAAAGCAGCTTTTTCATGAGTGCTTTTTTCATTTAGCATATAGAAATTGGCTAGCCAACCAATTTTTCCATTTGCTGTGCGAATTTTTACATACTTTCTTTCAGTGGCAAGCACCTCTACCTTTTGTCCCGCAGGTACCATACTTATAATTTTAGATTTTTTCTTTGGTAAGCTACGTATTGGAACTTTTACATCATCACTAATCCAAGCCTCTTTAGCATAAAGACTTTGGGTGAACAGTAAAAAAATAAAACCTAAAACAGCTAGTTGTTTTCTCATTAATATTATCCTGTTATTTAGTTCTTTATATTACCCTGAACTTAACCTCTTGCTTGAATGCCATTATGACGAAGCAAAGCATCAATAGTTGGTTTACGACCTCTAAAGGCAACAAAATTTTCCATGGCTGTTCTTGATGCCCCTTTTTCTAAAATTTCCGTTTTAAACTGGTTGCCGGTAATCTCATTATAAACGCCTTCTTCTTCAAATTTAGAAAAAGCATCTGCAGATAACACTTCCGCCCATTTGTAACTGAAATACCCCGCAGCATAGCCACCGGCAAAAATGTGCGAAAAACTCATTGGAAAACGAGAATACTCAGGAGCGGGAACGACGGCAACTTGCTTACGAACTTGAGCCAACGTTTTCATGACGTCTTGAGGGTCTTCATCATTATATTCAGCATGAATTTTCATATCAAAGAGTGAAAACTCTAATTGACGCAACATTTGTAATGCCGAATGATAATTTTTTGATGCCGTTAATTTTTCAAATAAATCATCAGGTAATGGCTCACCAGACTGTTTATGTACCGTCATTCCAGCTAATACTTCACGTTCAAAACAGAAGTTTTCCATAAACTGACTAGGTAATTCGACAGCGTCCCATTCTACACCATTAATACCTGAAATTGGGCTATAATTTACTTGTGTCAACATATGATGTAGCCCATGACCAAACTCGTGGAATAGTGTCACTACTTCATCGTGTGAAAGGTACGCCACATCACCACCAACGGGTGGAATAAAATTACAGGTTAAATAAGCGACAGGGAGTTGCTGTATTTCAGAGCTACTGATTTTATCAATTGCCCCATTCATCCACGCTCCGCCATTTTTTCCTTGGCGAGCATATAAATCCATATAAAAATAAGCAATTATCTTGCCTTTATCGTCTTTAATTATGTAAGTGGTTACGTCATCATGCCATTTACTTAATTGGGTTGTTCCTTCAAAATCAATGGCAAATAACCGCTGACAGATAGAGAATAAACCTTTTATAACACTGGGGACAGGGAAATAATCACGCAGCTGTTCTTGAGAAATTGCGTATTCTGCTTGCTTAAGCTTTTCTGAGGCATAAGCAATATCCCATGGTTGCAAATCGGTTAAGCCTAATTTTTCTTTTGCAAAGCTTTTTAGCTCGGCAAATTCTGCTTGCCCCTGAGATTTAGATTTTTCAACTAAATCCACTAAAAATTTAATGACAGTTTCTGCATCACTCGCCATTTTGTCTGACAAAGACAATGCTGCATAATTTTCAAAGCCCAGTAATTTGGCGATATCTGAACGAATTGCAAGAATCGCCTCGATAACGGTTGTGTTATCAAATTCTCCTGCATTCGGCCCGCATTCTGAGGCTCTAGTTACATAAGCATAATATAATTTTTCTCTTAGCTCACGATTATCTGCATAAGTTAAGGCTGGATAATACGATGGAAAATCGAGTGTAATCCAGAAACCTTCTACCTCATTTTCTTCTGCCAACTGTTGATAAAGCCCCTTAGCAGAATCGGGAATGCCTGCCAATTCCTTTTCATCCTTAATATGCAAATGAAAAGCCTGTGTCGCATCTAACACATTATTAGAAAAGGTGGTGTATAGTTCACTCGCAGCTTGGGCTAGCTTTTGATATTCAGCTTTTTTATCGTCTGTTAAATTAACACCCGATAGTTCAAAATCACGAATGGCATCATTGACTAGTTTTTTCTGAGCCGTATTGTAGTTTGTAAATGCTTGGCTATCTCTCAACCCACAGTAAAAATTATATAATCCCGAATGCTGGGACATTTCAGCACTGTATTGTGAAATAATCGGCTGACAAGCTTGATAAGCATTTCGCCAATCCTCATTATTCATCACCGAATGTAAATGTGAAACAGGCGACCAAGCTTTACCCAATTTATCGCCAATAGCTTCAATTTTTTCATAAGTATCCCAACTGACAGGTGCATTAGTAAGTAATTCTTCGATTTGTGTTTTCGTGCTTTTGCAAAGTGCTTCGATAGCGGGCAAAGCATGCGTCGGTTTGATTTTATCGTAATCAGGAAATTGCTGTATGGATAATAAGGGATTGTCGTTTTTTGTCATTGTTAATTAATCTATATTAGGGGTTAAAATAAAATCTAGTTATCTAACACTATGATAAGTGAGCAATACTAGACAGTATGGTTTCTACTGTTTTTTGTGGGTTATCTGATTGGGTAATCGGACGACCAATGACTAAATAATCTGAGCCTGCTTGCAGCGCTTTCTCAGGTGTCATAATGCGGTGTTGGTCATCTTGTGAGCTTTCAGCGAGACGAATACCCGGTGTGACTAAAATAAAATCTTTGCCCAGTTTTTGTTTTAGTCGTTTTGCTTCTAAAGCCGAACAAACCACACCATCAATGCCATTATCCTTTGCCAACGTTGCTAAGCGATTGACCTGTTCTTCCAGTGAAACCGCTACGCCTAAAGTCTGCAAGGTTTGTTCGTCCATACTAGTCAGCACTGTTACTGCAGTAATCAATGGGCGCTTTTCTAATTCTCCCAAAGTTTGCATCACTTGCTTCATCATACCCACGCCCCCACTGGCGTGAATATTTGTCATCCACACTCCTAACTTTGCTGCTTCTAAACAGGCTTTTGCGGTTGTATTGGGAATATCATGAAACTTTAAATCCAGAAAAACTTGAAAGCCTAACCCTTGTAAACGCTTGACAATTTCAGGACCAGAGGCGACAAAAAGCTCTTTGCCAACTTTCACCCGAACCTTATTAGGATCCAGTTTTTTGGCAAAATCAACGGCCATATCGGCATTGGGGAAATCAAGGGCAACAATGATGGGAGAAAGAGGCATATTCAAATAGTAAATTCACTAGGGTCGATCATTATACTAGGCTATACCCAACATTTAAAGCCAATGCCTATATTATTTCCATAATATCAAAGGAAACAATAAAAAGTACCGTCATTCTAGTATTTCAGAATGACGGTACTTTTTAGTGAAAAATGAAAGTTTTTATATAAATAGTTTAACCTATTTTACACGTCCACTATATTCTGCTGTACGGGTATCCACTTTAATCACTTCGCCAATTTGCACGAATAACGGGACACGAACGACAGCACCTGTTGACAAAGTGGCTGGTTTACCACCGGTTCCCGACGTATCACCTTTTAAGCCCGGATCGGTATCGACGACCTCTAATTCGACAAAATTCGGCGGAGTCACAGCAATAGGATTGTCATTCCACAGAACGACGGTACAAATATCCTGTTCTTTCATCCATTTTTTTGCATCTTCAACGGCGGCTTCCGAGGCATTGACTTGTTCAAACGTTTCCGGGTGCATAAAGACATAGCTGTCTCCGTCAAAGTAAGAATACTCCATGCTGATCTCCATAACGTCAGCCCCTTCGACAGACTCCCCTGATTTATAGGTTCGCTCAATCACACGACCATTTTTTAAATTTTTAATTTTCACGCGGTTAAAGGCTTGACCTTTACCCGGTTTGACGATTTCATTCTCAACAATGGAATAAGGTTCGCCATCAATTAATAACTTTAAACCGCCTTTAAATTCACTGGTTGAATAAGTTGTCATAGTTATACCCCTTTAATTTTCTAGTTGATTTAATAACTCAAGATTTCTGTCTAAATAATACTATTTCTGATCTAAACGTTAAACAGGAAATGAATGACATCACCCTCTTGCACTTGATAAGTTTTGCCTTCTTGTCGCCACTTTCCGGCCTCTTTAGCACCCTGCTCACCACCGCATTGGATAAAATCATCGTAGGCAATGACTTCTGCACGGATAAAACCACGTTCAAAATCACCGTGAATAACACCTGCTGCTTGTGGAGCAGTGGCATTTTTCTTAATCGTCCAAGCTCGAACTTCTTTTACACCGGCAGTAAAGTAAGTACCTAACCCAAGTAAATCATAACCCGCTCGAATCACACGGTTTAACCCGGGTTCTTCCAAGCCATATTCTGCTAAAAATTCATTGCGCTCTTCATCGTCAAGTAATGAAAGCTCTGCCTCAACAGCAGCACAAACTGGCACGACAACAGCATTTTCACCCTTGGCATGTTCTCGAACAATGTCTAAGTAAGGGTTATTTTCAAAGCCCTCTTCATCAACATTGGCGATAAACATCACGGGCTTATTCGTCAATAACTGATAGTCTTTTAAATGAACTTTCTCATCATCAGTTAATTCCAGTGAGCGGGCAGATTTTCCATTTGATAAATGATTAATCATTTTTTCAATGGTTGCCAGAGTCGCTTGAGCTTCTTTATTACCTGTTCTCGCCATTTTTTGGAAACGTACAACGGCTTTTTCCATCATCGACAAATCGGCCAAAACCAATTCCGTATCAATCGTTTCTATATCGGATAACGGATTAATTTTTCCATCGACGTGAACAATATCATCATTTTCAAAACAACGTACGACATGAGCAATCGCATCGGTTTCGCGAATATTGGCGAGAAATTTATTTCCCAGTCCCTCACCCTGTGAAGCGCCAGCAACCAGTCCTGCGATATCGACAAATTCCATTGTCGTCGGCAAAACGCGTTCGGGATTAACAATTTTTGCTAATTCATCCAAACGTGGATCGGGCATAGGTACGATACCGACATTGGGCTCAATCGTACAAAATGGATAGTTTTGGGCATCAATTGCCGCTTTGGTCAGTGCATTAAATAAGGTTGATTTACCGACATTCGGTAAACCGACAATTCCACAATTAAATCCCATAAGTTTTCTCTAGTTATATTGGTTCTAAGAATGTAGCTTTAGCATAGCGGCTTCAATGCCTGATGTGACAAATATTTCAATGGCACGCTCAGCATCCATTAGACTATTATCAATCGCCTGTTTTTCTATTTTAGATGGTGATTTTAACACATAACTGGCTACTTGACGGGTATCACCGGGATGGTCGATACCAATGCGTAATCGCAAAAAATCTTTGCTGCCAATTTTGGCGATAATATCTCGCAAACCATTATGCCCACCGTGACCACCGCCTTTTTTGAATTTACAAATGCCCGCGGGAAAATTTAATTCATCGTGAGCAACAAGTACATTTTCCGGGGTGATTTTATAAAACTGCATCACCTTTTGCACCGCATCACCGCTTAAATTCATAAATGTCAGCGGTTTAAGTAAAAGTATTTTTTTACCGTCTACCACAATTTCTGCTAATTCAGCATTGAATTTTTTGTCATAACGAAAATTTTTAGATAAAGCATCTAAAAGCCAAAAACCCGCATTGTGGCGGGTTTTGACATATTTATCGCCTGGGTTACCCAGACCGACAATTAATAGTGTTTGCGTAGACATCGCTATCCTACTAACAAACGCTACTACTCAGCGTCAGTGTTTTCAGCAGAACTTTCTACTTCAGCTTCATCGTCTTCTGTACTTGATTCAGCAACTTTTTCTGCTTTTGGTGCATGGATAGAAACAATACTAATATTAATATCTTCTTCATCACCTTCTGTATTATCAAAGGCTGTTAGACGTACGCCTTCCGGTAAGACGATATCAGACAAGCGTAATGAATCATTGATATCCAAATCAAGAACATCCACTTCCAATACTTCAGGAATATTACTAGGACGACAAGATACTTCAATATCAATAATATGCTGTGATAAGATACCGCCAGCTTTAACACCCTTAGATTCTTCAACGTTAGTGTAGCTGATAGGAATATTAACCGTCAATTCTTGTCCACGTACAATGCGTTGGAAATCCGCATGTAGAATAGTTGGTTTAAATGGGTGACGTTGTAAATCACGTAAAATAGCTTCAGTGACTTCTCCATCAACTTCAATATCGATAAGTTGTGAAAAGAAAGAATCATCATTTAAACACTTTAAAATATCAAAATGTGAAAGTGTGATTGATTGAGGTTCACCCTCACCACCATAAATAACAGCAGGGATTTTGTGCTCACGACGTAGGCGGCGGCTCGCACCTTTCCCTATGTCCTGACGACTTTCTGCCTTTAATGAAAATAAGTTAGCCATGCTAAACTCCATAAAATAAGTAATCAATAAAAATGCCCACAATTGCGACCATTGTGGGCGACATGGTTTCTATAAAATTAGAAACGGCGGTTAGGATACACGAATAGACTGATAATTTCAATATAAAATATCGCATATTTCATATTAAAATCACTTTAAATAGCTGGAGAAAAGTTTGGTTTCGGGTATTTCTATAGTGTGATTATCTACTCTTGCAAAATCCATATTCCTTGTAATTGAAAAAACACTATTTAACAAATCTTTTCTTTTTAGAAGTTGGGCTTCATCGCTTCCGGTTGCTGACATTAAAAGTTTTTTAAAATCTTCTATGCACTCTTTTGTTCCTGTTAGTTTTTTTCCAAAACCTTGATTTAGATAAACTTCTGCCTGAGGGGTTTTTTCGGGAATTTTACAAATCCGATTAATCATTTGTTCTTCTTTTTTAGTTACTGCAATCTTATTATCGCCACAGCCTGATAATGCTAAAGCAGTAATAGAAATAAAGGTAAGGGTTAGTATGTTTTTTTTCATTATTTTTGTCCTTCTATGTGTTTTTATTATGGAGAAGTATAATATTTGTCATTCGCCGCTTTCAAATTTATTTTTTATTGTATTCTGATTTATTCTTTTTGCAAAAATATTTTATTTCAGATGTCAATAATAAATAAGTACCGTCATTCTGCCGAGAGTTTGGACTAATAAAAAAGCACATCACCCTAACAGCAATGTGCTCATGAATTATAATAGTTTCGCTTATTAGTTTATTATGGATTAATCGATTTCGACAAACAAAGTAGAAATGGATTCCTCTACATGGATGCGGCGAATCGTTTCAGCAACCAGTCCGGCAATACTAACCACGCGAATTTTATCAGACTTAACCATACCTTCTTTTAGTGGAATAGTGTCTGTAACAACTAATTCATCCAGTCCCGAGTTTTCGATATTTTCTAGGGCATTACCGGACAGGACGGCATGTGTACAATAAGCGCGAACAGAGGCCGCACCCCTTTCCTTTAACGCATTTGCGGCTTTGCCTAACGTACCTGCAGTATCAACCATATCATCAACTAAAATACAGTTTCTACCTTGAATATCATCACCAATAATATTCATAACCTCTGAAACGTTGGCTTTTGGTCTACGTTTATCAATAATCGCTAAAGCTGCTTCAGGCACACGTTTTGCCATAGCTCTCGCCCGCAAAACACCACCGATATCAGGGGAAACAATCATGGGGTTTTCAAGTTCTAATGAGAGTAAATCATTAAGCAAAATGGGCGTTGCATAAATATTATCAACGGGAATATCAAAAAAACCTTGAATTTGGTCTGCGTGCAAATCAATAGTAAGCACACGATCAACACCAGCCTTGGCAATCATATTGGCGACAACTTTGGCAGAAATGGGTACACGTGCACTGCGAGGACGACGATCTTGACGAGAATAGCCATAATATGGCATGACAGCGGTAATGCGTTCTGCCGAAGAGCGTTTTAACGCATCGACCATTACCATCAATTCCATCAAATTGTCATTGGTTGGCGCACACGTTGGTTGAATGAAAAAAACATCTTTACCTCGA
>PDWI01008696.1_pt1 | contig 11891 bp, 15 predicted proteins | sample 1430891 | NCBI WGS metagenome assembly PDWI01 (sample SAMN01162508, study PRJNA174530) | Oral metagenome, whole genome shotgun sequencing project. | biome: Marine environment; feature: Marine mammal; material: Swab sample of the gingival sulcus; isolation source: swab sample of gingival sulcus...
AATAAAGAAAATAAATGTAATTATGTAATAATATAATAATACAAAAGTGTTGTGATAATTTCAAAATGTAACAAAAGCGTTATAAAAATGTATAACTGTAATTAAAAAAATATATAAAAAATTAAAATTGGCTACTTTTTGGCATTGTCTTGCAAATTTGACAATGTTATAATGTAAAATATAAGAATTTTGAAAATTATGCGAGATTGCATTTGGTTAATGGTCCAAATAGTCATGAAATTTGGGTGGCAGTTCGATTCTGTTATCTCGCACCAAAAAAAAAGATGGATATTTATAATAATTGGTGATTAATAGGCAGATAGAATGCTTAGTTTACTAATAAATGAAATGTATAAATTAGTAATGCAGGTTCGAGTCCTGTAATATCCGTAAAAAACAAGTGAACAAGTCCAAAGCTACGAGCGTTTGGATAGTACCTTACAATCTACGAGATAGTAGGGTATTTTTTATTTATTAAGAAAGGTAAGGTGGTTATTATTGAAAAAATTAAATCCTAGACAAAAAGCTTTTTGTGAATTTTATGTGGCTTCTGGTAATGCCACTGAGTCTGCAATCAAAGCTGGTTATAGCGAAAATTATTCTAGTAGAAGAATACATAAAATGTTGGAAAATGTTGGTGTAAAAAAATATATAGAAGAATTAAGTAAAAAAGCACAATCTAAACGAATTATGAGTGCCATAGAGCGAAAAGAGTGGCTTACAAGACTCATATATACACCTAATCAAATGATAAAAGATAAATTAAAAGCTATTGACATTTTAAATAAAATGGACGGAGAGTATACGGAGAAAGTAGAAGTATCGGGCAAAGTGAATAATCCATTTAGTAATTTAACAACCGAAGAGCTAAAGAAGTTGATAGATAATGGTTGATAGAGAGTTGTTGAAAGAAGAAGCTCTAAAAGAATTAGCAAGAAGAGAATTTTGGTATTATTGCCAATATATGCATCCTGGTTTTTATACAGAAGATAAAGATTTTTTAAAAGATTTTTGTTATAGGTTGCAGAAATTTGTTGAAAGCGATAAAAAGGTTATTGTTATAAATATTCCCCCAAGACATGCAAAGAGTTTTACAGGAACTAATTTTGTGCCTTGGTTATTAGGTAAAAATCCAAAAGAAAAGATAATGACAGCATCGTATAACGAAACTTTATCAACAACTTTTGCGGCACAGGTTAGAGATACAATAGCAGAAGAAAAATCAGCAGGGATTAGGTCATATTGTGATTTGTTTCCAGGAACAAAAATAAAATATGGTCAAGCTTCTAAATCAAAATGGAAATTAGAAGGTAGTTCTGTTGATAGTTATCTTGCAACATCACCTGGCGGAACTGCAACTGGATTTGGAGCAACGATATTGATAATAGATGATTTGATTAAAAATTCTAAAGAAGCATATAATCAAAATGTTTTGTTAGAGCATATACATTGGTTTAATAATACGATGTTATCTAGAACTGAAAAAGGGTTTAAAATAATAATTATAATGACAAGGTGGGCAACTAATGATTTGGCTGGGTATATATTAAATAATTGGGATGATGTAGTTCATATTAATTATAAGGCAGTTCAAGAAGATGGTTCTATGCTGTGTGACTCAATATTGTCTAAAGAAGATTTTGAGTTAAAGACTAAAAATATGGATAAGGCAATTGTTTATGCTAATTATCAGCAAGAACCTATTGATATTGAAGGTAGGTTATATGATTCAATTAAGACTTATAAAGAAATACCTTGGGAAGAATCACTAGGAATACATACAAGGGTAGATACTGCTGATAAGGGTGAAGATAATTTATGCAGCATTGTCTATGCTAAATTTAAAGATAGAGCATATATCTTGGATATTATTTATACAAAAGAAGGTGTTAGGATAACACAACCAATGGTTGCTAAGCAATTAAAAGATTATAAGGTAGATATTGTTAGGATAGAGTCAAATTTTGGTGGTGAATCTTATGCAATGGGTGTTGAAGAGAAAACAAGGGCTCTTGGAAACTATAGTACAGTTTTTGATTCCTTCCATCAAAAAGGGAGTAAGATAACAAGAATATTATCAAATAGTGCTTGGGTACAAGAGAATATATATCTACCAGTTGGTTGGGAAGATAAATATCCAGAATTTGCTAACGAGGTTTTACATTTTCAAAAAGAAGGTAAAAATGCACACGATGATGGTGTTGATGTATTAAGTGGAATAGCAGAAGATATTAAAGCACCAGATTCATTTGAATGGGGGTATTAAATTGCAATGTTTGATTATTTAAAAAAAATATTTAGGAGAAAAAAAGATATGGGCAAGGATGTTACATTAAATGAGTTGGATTTTATTATAAAATCACATCTATCCAGTGACAAATTAAAGAATATGATTAAGGGAGAAAAATACTATAAAGGTGAACACGATATTCTGGGTAGAAAAAAATATGGAATTGGTAAAAAAGGTGAAAAAGTTGAATTAATCCACGTAGCAAATAATAAAATAGTAGATAATAAATATGCTGCAATATTAAATCAAAAAATAAATTATCTTTTATCAAAAACACCAACAATATCATCTAAAAATAGTGAATATGCTGAAATTGTTACTAAAATATTAGGTAAGAAATTCTTGAAAATATTGTTTGGTTTAGGAAGAGATGCATATAATTATGGTATAAGTTGGTTGTATGTTTATTATGATAATGGAGTTTTATCATTTAAAAAATTTGATGCTACTGAAATAATACCAATATGGGAAGATAAGGAGCATACAAGGCTTGATAAATGTATTAGATTATTTACTAAAAAAAAATTTATTAAAAATAAATATGTTGATGAAATTAATGTTGAGTTATATACAAAAAATGGTATTGAGTATTTTATATGGCAAGATAGATTGATACCTAAAAATGAAAAAGTTTCATATTTTAAATTAGGAGATCAAGCATTTAATTGGGATATGTTACCTATTATACCATTTAAAGCAAATGATTTTGAATTGACATTGTTATCAAAATGTAAATCCATACAAGATGCTATTAATGAATTAACAAGTGATGCTAAAAATGATATGGAAGATAATGGAAGAAATTCAATTTTAGTTATAAAAGGGTATACTAGTAAAGAACCAGGAACATTAAGGCATAATATAAATCAATATGGTTATATTGGGGTTAATAATGATGGTGGAGTTGAAGAACTAAATATAGAAGTTAATGCACAAAATTATGAAATAGTTTTAAGGTTAATGAAATTGGTTATGTTTGAAAATGCTAATGGAGTTGATTCTAAAAGTGAGATACTAGGTTCAAATCCTAACCAGATGAATATACAATCAATGTATAGTTCGATTGACTTAGATGCTAATGAGTTAGAGAGAGAGTTCCAAACATCGTTAGATATGTTATTATGGTTTATAAATCAACATTTATTATTTTTTGAAAACAAAGATTTTACAAATGAAGATATTGATATAATATTTAATAGAGATATTTTAATTAATGAGTCACAGGCTATTGAAGATTGCTTAAAATCATTAGGAATATTGAGTAAAGAAACAGTGATTTCTCAACACCCTTGGGTAGGGAATGTTAAAGTTGAATTATTAAAGATAGAAAAAGAAAATCAAGCTGAATATATCATAGAAGAGTTGTGATATTATGGATGATATGACATATTGGGAAAAAAGAACACTTGATATTGAAGAACAAGCCTTTAAAAAAGCGAGTGACAGTATAAAATTAAGTCAAAAAGTCTATAAAAAGGCTTTGAAAAATATAGAAAATAAGATATATATTTATACAATGAAATTTGCTGATGCTAATGGTAAAATGTCTTATCAAAAAGCTAAAAAGGTATTAAATAAAGGGGAATTAGACGATTTTAAATTAACTGTTGAAGAGTATGTAGAATTATCAAAGAAAAATCCTATAAGTAAATCAAGTATGTTGCTAAATTCAAGTTTAAAATATAGAATTGATAGACTTACAGCTTTAAAAGTAGAAATAGAGAAAGAATTATCTGAGTTAGCATATAAGCAAGAGCAGATAACTAAAAATATATTGGATGATGTTTATAAGGATGTATATGTTAAAACTGCTTATCTTAATTATGAAATGAGTGGAATAGGTAAACATATAGCATCATTATCAAGCGAAACAGTCAATAGTGCTATAAGGGAAGCTTGGACAAGTGATGGTAATAATTTTAGTAATAGGATATGGAAAAACTCTAATAAGATGAAAAATGAGTTATATACTCTAATTTCAAAAAATATAGCATTAGGACAATCTCCATATAATTTTAGTAGGGAATTAAGAAGTTATATAACCAATAAAGATAAATATGGCGAAAAAGATATAGCAAGGTTATTGGAAAGTGAAACAAGTGCTATAAGGTCAAAAGCAGCAATTGATAGTTATAAAGATACTGGAGTTGAAGAGTATCAAATAGTGACTACCCTAGATGAAAAGATTTGTAAAGGTTGTAGTCCTTGGGATAAAAAAGTATTACCTGTAAATGATGCTATAAGGGGTGTGAATATAAATCCATTTCATCCGAGATGTCGTTGTAGTAGTGCTCCATATTATGAAGATAATGTAGTAAAGGAAAGAAGTGCTAGAGATATTACAGGTACAGATAAAAACAAAGAAATTAAAGCATTGGATTTTGAAAATTGGAAGAATAAGTATGTTGGAAGTGATAAGTTTGACTACTTACATATTGCAGATAAGAATTTAGTAAAAGATAAAGAGCAATATGCTAGATATGTTAATTTATTGGGTAAAGAAAAAGCAGGAGAAACGGTTGATATATTCCAGGAAATGAAGTATACTAATAGTAACAAATATAAGGAATTAAAAACTTTATATAGTAACACTAAAGAATACAACTATACAGTTGATTTATTTAAAAATCACGGTGTGCCCGATAAATATATACCACAAACAATTGATGATTTTATAGATATTAAAACTAATGACCAAATAAACTATAACTCAATAATGGGTAGACGAATAATTATTAGAAAATATAATAAATATGAATATTCGCAAGGTGGACAGAGTAAACATTTACCTGGTAGTAATCAATATATAAGTGATATAAGAAAAAAAATAAATAATATAGATTATTTTGAAAAATCATATTTTGGTGAAAGATTAGAGTTTGATAAGTATAAAAATGAAATATTACAAGTACCTGAAACTAAATATATGAAAGAGCTTAAAAAAATTACAAATAATGAGTTAATTTTTAAAATAAAGCAAGTTTATTCTAAATATAGTGGTAAGGGTGAGGTAAAATATAATTATAAAAACCCTAAACAGATAAGAGAATATATAATAGTTCCAGAAGATGAAATAAAAGCTTGGGATGTTAAATATTCAAAAAAAGAAAGTAATCAAACTTTAGGACAAACTATAATGTATGGGGATAAAAAATATCATATTACACCAAATGGTTTACATTTAAAATAGAAAGGGAGAGATAATGAAAAATTATTATTATTTAAAAGATTATATAAATAAAAAAATTAAAGTTATAATTAAACCAAAGTCTATATCAATATTTAAAGGTTGTGAAAGACTTTTAAATGAAGCATACTTAGATGGAGTATGGGAAGATGAAAAACAAATAGATATATCACTTAGAGATTTTAAAGGTGGTTTGATTATAGATTGGGAAGATATAGAATCCATAGAAATATTAGATTAACAAAGACATTTAGTAATAACAACTAGGTGTCTTTTTTTATTATGTTAAATAATTAAATTTATTTATATTCGCCTTTTTTTAAGAGCATAGGCATAAAAGAATGCTCTTTTTTTATTATAAAAAAATCAAAGCGTTGGCATACAACGGAAAAAATGAAAGGATGATTTTTAATGGACAAGGAACAATTATTGGCGTTAGGTTTAACTGATGAATTAGCAGACAAAGTAATGAAAGAGTTTGGAAATATGGTACCTCAATCTAGACTAAACGAGATTACAAGTGCTAGAGATAACTACAAGCAACAGTTAGAAGAAAGAGATAAACAGTTAAAAGAGTTAAGTAAATCAGTTAAAGATAACGAAGAGTTAAGTAAACAAATTAAAACTTTACAAGAACAAAATCAAGCCAATACAAAAGAGTATGAAGAAAAATTGGCTAAAACTAAATTAGATAATGCTATCAACTTAGAATTAACTAAAATGGGAGTAAAAGATAATGATCTTGTTAAGGTTAAATTGTCACACGATGCTATCAAGTTTGAAAATGATGAATTAGTAGGACTTGAGGAACAAGTAAAGAGTTTAAAAGAGTCTCATAGTTATTTATTCCAGGAAGAAAAACCACAAAAACCGAGTGGTGTAATACCAGGACAAAGTGGAGATATAAATACACCTGTAGAAAAGTCGTGGAGTGAAATAATTAAGAGTGCTTACAGTAATTAGTAAAAAAAAATAGAAGGAGAGAGATTATGCCAGCAATAACATTAAAAGAAATGAAAGTAGGAGTAACAGAGGATTTACACAAAAAAGTGATAGATGAATTTAGAACAAACGATTGGTTATTTGATAATATACCATTTGACCCAATAGCAAACCCAGTATCTAATGGTTCTGGTTGGGTTGCATCAGTAATGAAAGTTAAAGATGAAGCAACAGCTGATTTTAGGGATTATAATGGAGTATATACTGAAACAAAAGAAACTTATGATACAGTATCAATTGAGCCTAAAATATTTGGTAATAAGATTAAATTAGATAGATCATCAAGAAATGTATCTAATTTAGAAAATTTAGTAGAACAACAAATTAAAGCAGCTGTAAAAGCTATAAAAAAAGGTTTATCATATAATATAATAAATGCTTCGTCAAGTGTTGAAGGTAAACAATTTGATGGAATAGATGTATTATTGAAGTCATCTAAAACAGAAGTTTTAGCAGATACATCAGGATTTGATATATCAACATACGACAAACAAAAAGAAAATGCAGGTAAATTTGAAGCAATAATGCTAGGATTTTTAGGTCAATTAGATAGAAAGCCTGATGCTTTATTAGTGAATACAAAAGTAGCTATTGCCTTAAAAGTAATGGCAAAAGAGAGAGGATTACATACAGAAGTTCAAGATGGATTTGGTAAATTTATATCTGCATACGATGGTATACCAATTGTTGAATTGAAAAAAGAAGGAAGTTTAGAGCCAACACCAATAATAGGAGATAATACTTCATTATATGCTGTGTCATTTGGAGAAGATGCTTTAAAATTAGTAGGACCTAATAATGGGGCAATGATAGATGCTGTTTTACCTAACTTTAAAGTAGCAGGAGAGCAAGCTTATGGTTTATGTGAAGCAGTAGTAGCGCCTATAATAGTAAATGCTAATTCGTGTGGTGTATTAAGAAATCTAAAAATCAAATAAGGAGTATAAAGTATGTATATTATAAATACGAAAAATAAAAAGTATGCTGGAGTTTTATCTGGCATACAATTTTTTAAAGGTGAAGCAACTGTTAAAGAGTTGAGTTCTTTTGATAAAGTATGGCTTGAAGATAAAGGTTGTACGGTAGAAAAAATAAAATCTAAATCAAAAAAAGAAAATGAAGATGAAGATAAAGAAGAAGCAGTTGAAGAAGTAAAAGAAGAAAAAGAACCAAAGAAAAAAGGTAAATAAAATGAAATATAAGGTGTTGCTAAAATTAGATTATTTTGGATTAGATATAGAAGATGGGAAGTTAGACAGTATAATTGAAAGTACATTAGATGAAGTAAAGCAAGAAATCCTTAATGAGTGTAATTTGGATGAATTTCCAAAAGAATTATCAAATGTACTAGTTATTCGTACCGTTGGCAGCCTATTATCAATACCATTTATTCAAAAGAAAATAAATGTTGATGGATTAGATTTAGATAGAGCAGTTAGTTCTATTACTCGTGGAGATATATCAATGTCGTTTAAAGAAATGAGTGATGGAGAAAAAATGCAGCAATATATATCTAAATTAGAAAAATATGGTCAAACTCAAATATATAAATTTAGGAGAATAGTATGGGAGTAATACAAAAAGCACTATCAGTTTTTAAAAGAGAAATTGAAAAAACATATACCGATTTATGTAATATCTATATTTTAACTGATAATGAAGTTGACGGTATTATTACTGGAGATAGTGAGCGGTTATTGTATGAAAATGTACCTTGTGGTTTATCATTTAAAAATAATGATGCAGCTGTACAAAGTGATAATTCAAAAGTAGATGATACACTTATGATATTTTTATCTAATGAATATAAAATACCTATTAACTCAATATTTGTAGTAAGGCACGAAAATAGAGAATATAGGCTTATTTCAAGTGGTAATCCGAGTGTTTATGAAATGCACCAACAAATAATGTTAAGGTTTGAAAACTATGCTTAAAATGACATTAAATAACAAAGATTTATCCGAGTTATTAAAATCAATAGGTAATATGGATAAAGGTTTTGAAAAAGTTATAAAAAATGGACTTAATGAAGCAGGAAATAAAGTTCTTGCTAAAGCAATATTTAGGACACCAGTAGGACAATATAAAGGTGGAAAAGTAGGTGGAACATTAAGACAAGGTTGGGAAATATCTGCAGCTAAAAAATATAAAAATGGGTATAGTGCTTATGTATTTAATGATGTAGAATATGCTACCTATGTTGAGTATGGACACTTTACGAGAAACCGTAAAAAGTTTATTGATGGAAGATATATGCTAACTAAGTCTATTGATGAAGTAGATATAGAACAAATATTATTAAGTAAAATTGGAGCAGTGATAAATAATGATTAACGAGATAAAACTAGCATTAGGTAAAGAATTAAGGAAAAGTTTTAAGAATGAAAAGATATATACAGAGAAAATTAGGCAAGGGATTAAGTTCCCTTGTTTTTATTTAAAGTATATAAATAAAGAAACTCAAACGGTTGCTTATATAGATTATAGTGAGACTTACAAGATAGACATTATGTATATGAAAGACCTTAATCAAAATGATGATGATTATGTTTTTTCTAGTGTTATCAGTAAATTGGAGAGCCTAACACAGTTTATTTTTAATGATACAAAAGTAAAGGTAAATTTATATGAAACTGACATTGTTGATGGTGTACTTCATTATATAGTAGACATATTAGTTCCAATAAATAACAAAAATAAAATACAAAAATCAAAAAATGAAACTTGTATTTTAATATCAAATATAATTGAAAAAGTTAGTGGTAAAAAAGTTTACTATATCAATGGAGATTTAGAAGAAATAGATAATGGATTTTTTGTATTAGAACCAGATAATTTAAAAACTGAAAGTTACGGAATAACTGCTATAAAGCAAAAAGAAAGAGTTATTAATATTAGATATACATCCAAAGATATATCGCTAGATATACCTGATTTTTTAGAAAAAACTATGGATAAGGTAATATCTGATATTAAGTTAATAAGTGAATTTAGAAAATTTAATTATGAAATAGATATAGATTATGATAATGAAGAGTTTAATGGATTTAATGTCTTATCACACGAATTATCACTTAATCTAGTAGAAAGGAAGAAATAATGGATTATAAAGTACTATTTGGTATACAAGATAGAGAAGGTCAACCAAAGGTTACAGGTATGAATAAGTTAGCTCATACAAGTTTTAATGTTGACCAAAAACAAGGAACTATAGAATCAAAAAGATTAGATGGTGGTAGATTTAAGGCTGATGCTTATCCTGGTAGAAAATCGGTAGAAGGAGATTTATCTACTGAACCAAATATAAATGAGATAGAAGCAATATTACAAGGTTCAGGTTTTGTGAAACAAGGAGACACATATAAACATAAAGATATAGAAGCAACAAATAAGTTCTTTACTTTGATAAAAGATTATGGAAGTAAAAATTTTTATATGGTTTATGAAGACTGTGTAGTAAATAACTTAACTTTAAGCGTTCAGCAAGAAGCTTATGTTGAGTTAAAAGCAGATGTTATAGGTAAACAAAGAAAAATAAATAAATCTAAATACAGAGGTTCTGCTGAATTATATCCTGGTAATAGATTAATTTGTTATGGTGCTCAAATAGTGCAAGATGAAACTGATATATCTGCAGATGTTGAAGGTGTAGATATAACAATATCAAATAGTGTAGAAGGTAAAGGTGGTGTAAATTCAAGATTTAATACTAAGATTGAAAAAAATGGAAAAGGTACACTTACTGCATCATTAAATCTAAATACATTTGATTTAGATGATTATATTTCAAGTATAGAAAAAATGGACTCTAATAAACCTATGAAAGTTATATTGACACTTAAAGAAGATGTTGAAAATGAAGTTGCGAAAAAAGGGAAAGTATTAGAAGTTATAATGCCTAATGTCAAAATTGGGGAATTATCACCTAACGAAGACTCTGGAACATTAGCTAAAACATTAAATATATTCCCAGATGAAAATGGAGATGCAATTATGTTTAAAGTAACAGATAAAGGAGCAGGTGCTTAATTATGGTTGATAAGAATGATTTAAAAAATCAAAAGGCATTAGAAGATAAAGAGACTACAAAAGTGGTCTCTTATGGTACTAGTGAAAATCAATTGGTTGTAGAAACGGTTGCTAGCTTTGGAGCAATGATGAACTATAAAAACTATCAAGGAGCATCAACAGTATATAACAAAGAGAATTTAGATATAAAAGTAGTTCCTAATCCGTACGACTTTAAAAGTTCAAAAGAATATAGGCTTGTATTTTCACAGGTTATGAAAATAGTCGTAAATGGACAAGAAGCTGATAAAACTGAAGCCAATTTTGATAAGGTATTAGATAGAAATAAAAAAATATTTAGTGAAATATTAACAGATATATTAAAGGCTAGTGATGATGTGGGTTTTATTCTAATTTAGTTAAAAGGTGCTATTACAAGATATTAGATATAAGTTTAAATAATAAAAAAACTAATGAAAAGTATCTTTTGAATTTTGAAAATGATGTTAATAGATATTACAGATATTATGGCTTTGATAGTTTTAATGGTATGGGATTTATAAGGTTTTTACCATTAAATAAGGGATATGATGAACACCCATATTGGTTAATCACTAAATTAGAATATATACTTTCTATTTTAAATGATATAAGAGCAAAAAAATCAAAAGAAAAAGGAAATTAGTTTATGAGTAAAAAGAAAAAAGTAAAGGTAAAACTTACAACTGAATACTTTGATAAAGGTATCAAGCAAATGAATGAAGACATAATAGCATCTATAAAGAAACTTGATGCTTTAGAAAAAGAATTTAAAGATGTTGTTAATGCTTCTAAAAATACAGATAAATTAACCAATTCATTTTTTAGTTTAAAAAATGTATTAAAAAGTGCTGTAATATATAAGGTGGCACAACAAATAAACCAATTAGGTAAATATTGCTTAAATGCTTCTAGTAGTATGACTGAACTTGAAAATGTTACCCAGCAAGTGTTTGGAAGTATGAGCAAACAAGTTGATAATTTAGCACAAACAACTGGTAAAATGTTGGGTAGAAGTACACTCGCTATGAAAGAATACCAGGGGCAAATGGGGGCAATAATTGAAGGTTTTGGTATAAAAGGACAGGAACTCTTTGATATGTCAGCCAAATTGTCTACATTGTCAGTTGATATGGGTTCATTTTGGAATAAAGATGACAGTCAAGCATTTAATGCGATAAAAGGATTTTTAACTGGGGAAACCGAAGCAATAAAGCAGTTTGGTATTATTGGAAATGATACAGTAGTAAAGCAGTATGCTATTGCCAATGGATTTAAAGGTATATGGGAGCAAGCTGACTTAACTACGAAAGCACAAATAAGATATAACTACTTATTAGAAAATACTAAAAATGTTCAAGG
>PDWI01008697.1_pt1 | contig 11890 bp, 13 predicted proteins | sample 1430891 | NCBI WGS metagenome assembly PDWI01 (sample SAMN01162508, study PRJNA174530) | Oral metagenome, whole genome shotgun sequencing project. | biome: Marine environment; feature: Marine mammal; material: Swab sample of the gingival sulcus; isolation source: swab sample of gingival sulcus...
GCTGTTTGCAAAGGTGCATTATCGCCCATATCTTGGATTGCACCCTTTCCGTTTAGAAACTGGATAGAGTACCAAGTTTCGTTGCCGTCAGTACTAAACGTCGGCTGATCTTGTGCCTTTAAGCCAATAAATGTCAGCAGAAAGACTAATAATAAACTAATTTTCTTCATTACTAAATTCATTTTTTAATTAAAACATCTAATCAAAGATAGTATTTTTTATTTTAACACAAGAATAAACAAAAGGATATTAAACAATCCAATTATTATAAGCCCATCAAACTAAGCACATAAGGAGCTATGAGAGCAGTAAAGATACCATTAAGAGTAAGTCCCAAACTGGCATAAGCTCCATGTAGGCTACTTAACTCCATAGCAGCAGATGTACCTATAGCATGTGAAGCTGTCCCCATTGAGATGCCTTGCGAATATGGATTATGTATACGAGCTAAATATACCGTTTTATAGCCGAAGACTGCCCCAAATAAACCAACAGTAATAACAATAACAGCCGTCAAGGAAGGAATCCCTCCAAGTGTCTCGGTAACCTCCATGGCAATAGGTGTAGTAACACTCTTAGAGGCTAAAGAAAGAATTATAGGCTTTGACGCTCCAAAGAGCTGAGCCAAGCCAACGACAGATAAGATACCAATGAGGCAACCAAAGAACTGAGAAAGAAGAATTGGCAAAAGGTCTTTCTTTATCGTCTCTAACTGCTCATACAGAGGTACGGCAAGAGCAACGACAGCAGGCTTTAGCCAAAACTCAAGCATCTTACCACTTACATCGTAACTTTCATAAGGGATGTCCCATAGCTTCAGAAAAGCAATGAGTAAGATGATTGTCAGTAAAATAGGATTTAGCAAAATGGACGAAGTCCGTCTTTGTAGCTCTTTGGCTAAAAAGAAAAAGGTAAAGGTCAGAGCCAAAAGGAAGTATTGATTCTCTAAAAAGTCCATCTTAAGCTTAATTCTTATTTATCTTATGATTAGTTACTTGATGTACCCAACCTGTTACGACAAGGACTATAATCGTACTTATTACCGTTGCTCCAAGGATAGGAAATAGCTCCTGTTCGATAAGCTTAAAATAGAGCATAAGAGCGACACCTGGAGGGACAAAGAATAGACCTATATTGGCGACTAAGAAATCAGCTAAGCCCTTAACCCATTCTAACTTAATCCACTTTAATTTAAGCAATAGGACAAGAATAAGCATACCCACAATACTTGAAGGCATGGATATATGTGTAAGACAAACGACTAATTCGCCTAAGGCAAGGCAGCCAAAGAGTATAGCACACTGACGTATCATGACAATCTTTTTCTATTTATCGCAAAGATAAACTAAGTTTTCCTATTACTGTTGCCTTATGGTATTATTCAAATAATTTTCTATATATTTGCTCATAGAATATATCAATCATTTAATACAAAGAAGACTATGGACATATTCATGGGTTTACCCATTTGGCAATGGTGGGTAATTTTAGGCTTAACGCTATTGATTCTTGAGCTGTTTATCTCAGGATTCTTGGTCGCTTGTTTTGGAATTAGTGCTATGCTTACAGCTCTTTCTGTTGCTTTTGGACTGAGTTTTACGGGGCAACTAATCGTTTTTGGCGTCCTAAATATTATCTGTCTTTACTTACTACGTCCTGTATTACAGAAGCACTTTATGGGGGACGAAGTCAAAAGTTGTGTTGATGCCCTCATTGGTAAAGAGATTCGCTTACAAGAAGACTTTAGTCAAAGTAAGGAATATTGCGAACAAAAGATAAATGGCGACATCTGGCGTGTGCGAAGCAAATCTAGTCAGGATATTAGTTCAGGGACAACTGTACGTATCGTTGAACGAGATGGGTTGACGCTTATCGTTGAAGAGCTTCATTAAGGCTCTATAATAAGGAATAAATCAATTATCAATATAAACAAAAAGAAAAAGTTATGACACCATCACTTATTATTGCGGTAGTCTTCGTACTACTTGCTATCTTCATCGTTGCAAACGGACTGAAGATAGTTCAGCAATCTCAGGTTATCATTGTTGAGCGTCTTGGTAAGTACTATCGTACGCTACATTCAGGAGTAAATATTATCATTCCTTTTATTGATAGTCCTCGCCCCATGCGTTGGCGTTTCATTCAGCGTGCTGCTAATGGTCGCATCATAGTACGTAGTACAATGGTTTCTACCATTGATATGCGTGAGACTGTTTACGACTTTCCAAGTCAGAGTGTGATCACACGAGATAACGTTGTAACAGAGATTAACGCTGTCCTTTATTTCCAAATCGTAGATCCTATGCGTGCTATGTATGAGATTCAAGACTTGCCAGATGCAATGGAGAAGCTTACCCAGACAAGCCTTCGTAACGTTATTGGAGAGATGGATCTCGACCAAACGCTAACAAGCCGTGATGTCATCAACAGCAAACTACGTACTATCCTTGACGACGCAACAGATAAATGGGGCGTAAAGGTTAATCGTATTGAGCTACAAGACATCAATCCTCCACGAGACATTCGTGATGCGATGGAAAAACAAATGCGTGCTGAACGAGACAAACGTGCTCAAATCCTTAATGCAGAAGGTCAAAAGGCGGCGCTAATCCGCGAGTCTGAAGGTCGCATGCAGGAGTCTATCAACCATGCCGAAGGTAATCGTCAGGCACAGGTGCTTAAGGCTAAGGCAGAAGCAGAAGCTAAAGTATTAAAGGCACAAGCAGAAGCAGAGGCTATCAACCGCATTACTGAAGCTGTTGCAGCATCGAATGCTAATCCAACGCAGTATCTAATTGCTATGCGTTACCTTGAGACACTCAAGGAGATGACTTCAGGTCAAGACAATAAGACTGTTTATTTACCTTACGAAGCAAGTGGCGTCCTCAGTTCACTTGGAGGCATCAAGGATATTCTTAAGCAGTAAGTTTTTCTAAACTTATTCTCTCGAAGAGCGTGTCGAAATGGCACGCTCTTTTTTAACACCCAAAGGCAAACCTTAAAACACTGATTACCAACACTAAAAACAGCTTCATTATCATTTTGAGAAATAACACATATTAAATTTCAAAATGATATATATTACTTTTTCAAATAACACATATAACTTTTTTGAATGATATACGTTATTTTTTTAACAATAATAAATAGCAGAAAATAGGCTTTAGAATGATTAAAATGAAGACATGGTAAAGAAACATAATTTTCTTATTAAATAGTTTTTCGTACCTTTGCTAATAGTTTAGACAATAAGAATAGATAAAATTAAGTCATGAAAAGATTATTTTACATACTAAGTATATTGGGCATCTGCATTGCTTTTGCATTTGCACAAAAAGAGAAAAAAGCTATCATCAGCTGTAAAGAACCAATACACGACTTTGGTGTAATCAAAGAGGCCAATGGACCTGTAGTTCATACATTTATCATTAAGAACATTGGCACTGCCCCACTCGTCTTGACACGTGTCATGGCAAGCTGTGGTTGTACAACACCAGAATACAATCCAGAGCCTATTGCTCCCGGTCAAGAACGCAAGATATTTGTTAAGTTTAACCCTGCTGGTCGTCCTGGTCCATTTATTAAGGGAGTTTCAATATATAGCAACGGTAAGTCTGGCGGATTTAGACTCCAAATAAAGGGAATGGTAGAGTAAGCCCTTTTTCCTATAAAGCAACACAAAGGATAAGCCGTAAATAGATATTCCTCCTCTTTGGAATATCTATTTATTGTATCTTTGTATACAGAGAAATAGACATAATAAAAATTAAATGATTGATATAAAACGATTTGCTCCCTTAGTAACAAGAAACTTAATCTTTCTTAATCTGATTATTTGGCTTGCACAAAAGGTCTTTCAAGCTCGTATGGGGATAGACCTCGCAGAATATGCTGGTCTACATTACTTTGAAGCTGGAGTTTTTAACTTTGGGCAGTTTATATCTTATATGTTTCTACATAGTACTGCAAGTTTTGATCATGTCTTCTTCAATATGTTCTCGCTCTGGATGTTTGGTTCTACCATAGAACGTTTCTGGGGTAGCAAACGTTATCTTATCTTCTATATAGTATGTGGTATATCAGCAGCTCTTGTTCAAGAAGCTACATGGTTCATTGACTATCATCATATAAGTAATTTTGCAACAAATGAGATGATAAACCTCAATGGGCAACGCTTAGTTACGGCAGCTCGATTACTCAACATGCCTGTAACAATTGGTGCTTCGGGGGCAGTCTTTGGTTTATTACTTGCCTTTGCTATGCTCTTTCCTAATGCTGAGATGTTTTTATTCTTCATTCCCATTCCTATTAAAGCCAAATACTTCGTTGTAGGCTATGCCCTAATTGAACTATTCTATGGCGTCAGTGCAAGTGGAAGCAACATTGCCCATTTTGCTCATTTAGGAGGTATGTTAGGCGGACTAATTTTAATTCTGCTTTGGAGAAAACAAGGTAAGATTAACAAAAATCCATATAACTAACAAGAGATGAATATACGCAAGTCATCGCAAAGGCTTAATTCTGTTGAAGTCCTGATAGTCTCTATTGTAAGCTTCAACCTAATCTATTGGATTCTTGACAGATTAGGTCTAAATATTATGCCCTACATTGCTTTTAGTCCAGCACTGAAGGCATCACTGCTTAAGCCATGGAGCTATATCACTTATATCTTCCTACACAAGAGCCTTTGGCATCTACTAATGAACATGCTTGTTCTTTGGTTCTTAGGTAAGAGGTTTATGACTTGCTATGGCTTTAGAACTTTATTAGCACTCTTCATTATGGGAGGTATTGCAGGTGCAATAAGCTATCAGTTAATCTACGTACTACTGCATAGTACAAGTATGCTACCTTTAGGCTTACCACTCTTAGGTTCTTCGGCAAGTATCTACTGTTTAATCTTTGCACATATATTCAGAGAGGGGGAGCAAAAGCTAAGAATCAATCAAGACATAGAAGTAAGCTATATCCATTTAGCTTATGGATTTCTTGCTTTGGTATTCATCTTCCTTTTCTTCTCCAAAGAAAATATAGGAGGCGAACTGGCACATATAGGTGGAGCTTTACTGGGGATTCTTTATGCCTATATCCTTCGTAAGTATAACAAAGACATTAGTGAACCTTTTGCCAAAGCGATTGACTGGCTAATACTTAAGTGGCAAGAGCTAATTTATAAGCTTGGCTTAAGGAGAGAAGGAACAAAGTCAAAGATAAACATTAGTAAGCTTGAGGAAATAGAACGTAAGATGAAGTATTCTGGATTTCATAGCTTAAACTCTGACGAAAAGAAAGAGCTTTTAGATAAATAAAAAAATAGTTAGAATAGAGATGAGGAAGTTCTACTCCTATATACATAACACAATAGCCTATCTACTAAGCATCTTAGTAGGGCTATGCTATGTCCTTGCCTCATTAAGCCCTTATATAAATCCAGAAAAGCTAATTTATCCTGCCCTATTAAGCTTATTCTTTTGCTATATATTATTGGGGCAATTGCTACTATTCGCCTACTGGCTCATCAGAAGGAAAAAGCTAATAATCTTGTTTTATATATGCCTATTTATTCTTAGCTCTCCAACTCTACTTAGCTATTTCCCTATCAGTCTCACAAGTCAAGACATAGAAGAAGTTAATGAACAGGGACATAAAACCTTAAAAATATTAAGCTACAACACTCAGGTCTTTGGCTTTGAGGGGCATAGTAAAGATAAACCTAATAACATACTCAAGTATATAAAGGAGAGCGGAGCAGACCTTGTCTGCTTACAAGAGGCAAGCTACACGATACGAGTGGGTAGCTGTATCAATAGAGATAAGCTACACAACTATCTAAAGGACACCTATCCCTATATCCGAGAACAAGTGGCTCAAAATGACGGCTCAATGTTTATTTTGCTTTCTAAATATCCGATTAAGAGCTGTAAACGTTTAGCCATTAAATCTCGTGCAAATGGAGCTGCAGCTTATACTGTTAATATTGATGGTAAAGAGGTCATGATTCTTGATCTACATTTAGAGTCATTTAAGATTAGCCGAAGAGAGGATCAATATATTCAGTATGTTAAGAATAAGAATCTAAAAGCCCTAAAGTACATCATTAAGGGACGCATCGCTCCTGTACTGATAGCTCATACAAAACAAGCAAAGATTATAGAAAACTTCATTAAGAGATCTAAGATAAAACATGTCATCGTCTGTGGAGACTTTAATGACACGCCCCTATCTTATGCCCATCATATACTATCTGATGGACTTGAAGATGCCTATATCAACAAGGGCTTAGGCTTGGGCTTCAGCATAAGAACAAGTATCTTTGTAGGGCGTATTGACCACATACTCTATAGTAACAGCTTTAGAGCCTTAAGCTCTCAAGTAGATAATAGTATCAATAGCAGTGATCATTCACCCATAATGACGACCTTGTCTTGGGCAGAAGATTAGAAGAATAAAAGAAATAGATATAGCATCAATGCTAAAGTTTGAAGTAAAAAAAGAAAGTAGCGATTGCTCAGCTCGTGTAGGAGAAATAACTACAGACCATGGTAAGATAGCAACTCCCATATTTATGCCAGTGGGAACGGTTGGTAGTGTCAAGGCTGTTCACATGACAGAGCTTAAAGAGGATATAAAAGCTAAGATTATTCTTGGTAATACTTACCACCTATATCTTCGCCCAGGCTTAGAGACTCTTGAGATGGCAGGCGGTTTACATAAGTTCAACAGTTGGGACGGCCCTATTCTAACGGATAGTGGAGGCTTTCAAGTCTTTAGTCTATCAGATAGTCGTAAGATTACGGAAGAAGGCGTTACTTTCCGCTCTCACATTGACGGCTCAAAGCACCTCTTCACTCCAGAAAGGGTCATGGATATAGAACGTACTATTGGAGCTGATATAATGATGGCATTTGATGAATGTTGCCCTGGTGATGCAGACTATAAGTATGCAGAACGTTCTTTAGCCCTCACAGAGCGTTGGCTGGCAAGATGTGTCAAACGCTTCAATGAAACAGAGCCTAAATATGGCTACCACCAAAGTTTATTTCCTATTGTTCAAGGCTGTGTATACCCAGAGCTAAGAGCAAGAGCTGCAGAAAACATCGCTAAGATAGGAGCTGAAGGTAATGCTATCGGAGGGCTTGCTGTAGGAGAACCAACAGAGAAGATGTACGAGATGGTGGAGCTAACAAATAGCATTCTACCCAAGGACAAACCTCGTTATTTGATGGGTGTCGGCACTCCGATAAACCTATTAGAAAATATTGCAAGAGGTGTAGACATGTTTGACTGCATCATGCCTACCCGAAATGGACGCAATGGACAACTATTTACAAGCAATGGTACAATAAACATACGTAATGCTAAGTGGGCAAGGGAGTTTCGTCCTATAGATGAGGAGGGCTACTCTTTTGTTGACAGTCAATATACACTTGCTTATCTACACCACCTTATTAGAGCAAATGAATTACTTGGCTTGCAGATTGCTTCAATACACAACTTAGCCTTCTACTTGCGTCTTGTAGAACAAGCTCGTGAGCATATTGCCTTAGGCGACTTCGTTGAGTGGAAGAATATTATGGTTAAACGCATGGCTCAACGCCTATAAGCCAATAAGGAGACTAAATTAAAGATGAAAAAGCTCTACAATCGTTTACAAAGACTACTTGGCTTAGGCAAGATTGATATGTATATCATCAGGACTTTCCTGACGACTTTCTTCTTCTGCATTAGCTTAATCATCTTAGTGGCTATCATCTTTGATATAAATGAGAAGATTGACGACTTCATCAAACCAGAGGTTTCTCTCTATGAAATCATCTTCCACTATTATATCAGTTTTGCTCCCTATTATGCTAATATATTTAGTCCTCTTTTTGTATTCATATCTGTAATTTTCTTCACGACTAAGCTTGCAGAGAACTCCGAAATCATTGCCATGCTGGCAAGTGGTCAAAGCTTCAAACGATTGCTTAAGCCTTATTTCATCTGTGCTTTTGCTATTGCCTGTATCAGTGGTGCATTGACAAACTTTGTCGTTCCACCAACCAATAAACTTCGCTTTGAGTTTGAGAATACTTATATAAAGAATAAAAAGAAAGAATACGCCGAAACAATACACGTAGAGGTTGCTCCTGAAACGACACTCTTCCTCAAGAACTACAATGCTCGCTATAAATCTGGCAGTGCTTTTGCCTTAGAAAGCTTTGAAGGGCGAGATATACGCTCACGATTAACAGCAAGAAACTACAGCTATGACACCCTTGGTCGCTGGACATTAACAGACTACCGTTTACGAACTTTTGAAGGCATTAGAGAAGTTGATAAAGTTGGGGAAAAGTTGGATACCATAATACCTATTGACCCAAAGGACTTCCTCATCACTCCTGAAGATGTAGAGACGATGACAACACCAGAACTTCAGGAATATATCAAACGTCAAGAGGAACGAGGTATTGAGAATGCTAAACTATTCTCAATAGAACTACATAAACGCTATGCCAATTTCTTCTGTGCCTTTATACTAACTTTTATAGGAGCGGTTCTATCAGGCAAAAAGATTAAGAATGGTATGGGACTAAACCTTCTGCTTGGGGTATTGCTAAGTGTTGGTTATATATTATTTATATCACTGACCTCAACCTTTGCTATCAATGGAAGCTTTCCTCCATGGCTTGCATCATGGCTCCCAAATATAGTTTTTGTTGGTATAGGTTTATTGCTTTGGAAGAAAGCTCCTCAATAACAAAAGAAAATAGAATAATGAGTAAAAAGAAAGATACTAAACCAAAAAATGTGCTAATCCAAAATAGGAAAGCACATTTTGACTACGAACTTCTTGATGTATTTACGGCAGGTATGGTCCTCGTTGGCACTGAGATTAAATCTATTCGATTAGGGAAAGCAAGTCTTATTGATGCTTTTTGCTACTTTCATAATAGAGAACTTTGGCTCAAGAATGCCAATATAAATGAATATTTCTATGGCTCACACTACAACCATAGTGCAAGGCGAGAGCGTAAGCTGTTGCTAAATAAAAAAGAACTTAGAAAGTTAGAGCAATATGTTCAAAGCCCTGGTATCACAATTATACCAACTAAGATGTTCGTCAACGATCGAGGCTTAGCTAAGATTGTCATTGCTGCCGCAAAAGGTAAGAAGCAATACGACAAACGTGCCAGCATAAAAGAGCGAGAAGATAAACGAGCAATAGATCGAGCGATGAAACATTAAATAGCCTCTAATCAAAATACTCTATCTTACGTTCAATAAAGGTTGGGCTATTACCACCCCACTGTTCAGTCTTGCCCAAAAGCTCAATCCAATTACCATACTCATCAATTTCATTAGTATAGATAATCTTCACCCTAAGTTCATTATTAGCCCCATATAATTCATAGGTCTTAAGAATTGACTTATCATCATACGTCCAAACTTTTTTCTCTTCAAGTTTGCTACTATCAGTTACATCTGATCCTGAGTAAATAGCTTTAAGGGTCATCAAACCCTTGGCATTATACTCATAGACTTCAAGACTACTAACGATATTAAATTCCTTATTATTTTTATCTTGATCCAAATAAAGTAATTTAACCAACAATCCCTTTGCGTTATAAATAGAACGCTTTACCTCGGAAACTTCCCCCTTATAATAAAGCATATCAAGAACAGAGCCATCTGCATCATAGCTTAATTTGTTTGTAACCTCAAGTGTATTATCCGCAGATAAGCAATCCTTTTGAATAAGTTTATCAGCTTCATTATAAGTCATTTTATAATGATACCGAAGCTTGCCGACCTGATAAAGAGTAGACTCTGTATTTAAGTCCCTCTCATTATATTTATAGACCATACGCTCACGCTCCTTACCGCTGTTGTGATACTTAACTTCTTCGATGATACGACCTTGTTCATCAAAAACAGTCTTATCCTGCTCAATAAAACGCTGTTTCTGTCCCGATACATCCCATTTAGTTAGAAGAATTGACTTTATCTTCTTACTTCCTTGATTAGGTATTTCTGGATTAGGAATATTGGTAGGATCTACATCATTCTGATTACAAGCAGTCATCAGCCCAAGTACGAGGACTGATAATAAAAAAAGTCTTTTCATTATAACTTTATCTTTTATAAATAACATTCTCTATCAAAATTACTTATTTTCTATCGAAATTCAATTTATTCCCCCTTATGACTGCCTTTGTGGGTTAGGAATAAAGCCCCTGAAACAAATAAAATCCCTAAGCCTAAGAATAAGAGGTCTGTAGCACTCTCATAGTGCAAACCAACAGAATGCTCAAAGAAGGAAACAATCAAGATCATCAGGATAACCTTACCTAAAGAGCCCTTTAGATCATCAATACTGCTAATCTTTAGCCAATTTGGGCGAGAATCATTCTTAAGACTAACAGGGTCTATCTTATCAATAAATAGCTCATACAGACCGATACTAAAGATCATTAAGACCGTTGCAAAGAGATAACCATCAACAGCCTCAACGAAGAAGACAACCTGCTCCTTAGCATGCATGTGATTATCCGAAGCATAGCTAAAGGCATACTCTACCCCTTCCCACACCTTAAGCGAACTTGTAACAAAAAGCACAATAGAGGCTATCATTGAGCCAAGAACAGCTAAGAAAGTAATAAAGCGTAAGCCAAAGAGTATCATCTCAAATAAAAGAATTGACTTATTCTTAAAGTGCAAAATAGAAGGGAAGGTAATAGACTTCTCTTTTAGGTTCTCAATAAGCATCTTGTCAAAATCATCAAAGTCTCCTTTGCGTGTAATCTTTGCCCTAAGCCACTTAGCCTCTTCATCTGATATTTCCCCCGGAGTATCCTCATCTTCCAAGAGAAAAGAGCTAATAACATCTATAAACCACATATAGAACTCTGGAACAGCCTTTTCCTTTATGATACTATCCTTTAGGTCAAAGATAAAATCAGCCTCTTCGCGAGTTATTAAACCAGAGAAACGCTTTGAAAGTAAGGCAACATTTTCTGTCGTTATATGCCCATCTGCAAAGATTTCTTTCTTCAATTGATGTAAATCCTCTCTCATAATTCTTTTATTTATTAAATAATCGGAACACCTCTCCAATTAAAAGGATAGGGCTTGTACATAGTAATAATATCAACCAAGTATTAAAATTTAATGGTATTAAGCGGAACATATCTCCTCCAAAGCTCGTAATCAAAATCTGTCCAATCAAAATAACGAAGGCGATAAATAAGAAATTACGACATTTACTTAACTCATGGAAAGCCGAATGTCCTGAATGGAATGCCTTAGCGTTAAACATATTCCAGAACTGCATAAAGACAAAGATACCAAAGAAGAGTGTTAGCTCATAAAGGCTTAAGTCATTGCCAACCTTTGAGAAGTCAAAGAAGACAGACAACATATCCAAGAAGCTAAAATCACTTAAAGCCTGAATATCAAAGTGCTTAAAGTACTGCAATAAGCCAAAGAGTAAGACAACAAAAAATAATCCCTGACCTAAGATTCGCCTAAGCATAGTAGAACTGATGATACTTTCCTCTTGCTTGCGTGGTTGCTCTTTCATAAGTTCTTTACTTGGAGGGAGAGAAGCCAAGGCCAAGGCAGCAAAGGTATCCATAATAAGATTAACCCAAAGCATCTGTGTAACCGTTAGTGGCGACTCTGTTCCCAAGAAAGAACCAATTAAGACAATAAGGCAAGCAGCAACGTTGATTGTCATCTGAAAGAGAATAAAACGCTGTATATTTAGATGTAGAGAGCGTCCCCACATAACAGCCTGAGAAATACTATTAAAAGAATTATCTAATATCGTAATATCACTTGCTTCTTTAGCCACGGCAGTGCCATCACCCATAGAAAGCCCAACATGAGCTTGCTTGAGAGCAGGAGC
>PDWI01008698.1_pt1 | contig 11889 bp, 8 predicted proteins | sample 1430891 | NCBI WGS metagenome assembly PDWI01 (sample SAMN01162508, study PRJNA174530) | Oral metagenome, whole genome shotgun sequencing project. | biome: Marine environment; feature: Marine mammal; material: Swab sample of the gingival sulcus; isolation source: swab sample of gingival sulcus...
TTCGGGCGAATAGCTCAGTTGGTTCAGAGCACTTGGTTTACACCCAAGGGGTCGGGGGTTCGACTCCCTCTTCGCCCACCGAATTTAGAAGACTGTCAGAAATGGCGGTCTTTTTTTTACAAAAAAATCAACCTCTTTCTCAAAAATTATACCAGTTTCTTTATTATTTCGTATTTTTGTGAGAATATAATACAATTAGAAGATTTTTTAGCTATGAAAATACAATCAATCAAGGAGATTTTGACTGCACCGGTAAATACTGAAATAACGGTAAAAGGTTGGGTACGTACACGAAGAGGAAATAAACACATTTCATTTATAGCTCTAAATGACGGTTCTACAATTCATAATTTACAACTTGTTGCAGATCACGAAAAATATGAAGAAGATTTATTGAAAAAGATTACTTCAGGTGCTGCTTTGGAAGTAACGGGTAAATTAGTTGAGTCTTCCGGTCAACAAGCGATAGAGCTACAAGCGGAGAAGATTGTGTTGTTAGGAGAATGTAATCCCGATGAATACCCCATTCAGCCCAAAAAACATTCTTTAGAATTTTTACGAGAGAATGCACATTTGCGTTTTCGCACCACAACTTTCGGAGCTGTATTTCGCATTCGCCACGCAGTTGCATTTGCTATTCATAACTATTTTAATTCCAAAGGGTTTTATTATATGCACACACCGATTATTACTGCATCGGATGCAGAAGGAGCAGGAGAAATGTTTCGCGTAACTACTTTGGATGCTCAAAATCCACCTCGCACGAAAGAGGGGAAAATTGATTACACAGAAGATTTCTTTGGTCGTGAAACAAATTTGACAGTTTCCGGACAGTTAGAAGGAGAATTAGGGGCAACTTCTTTGGGAAAAATCTACACTTTCGGACCTACTTTCCGCGCAGAGAATTCCAATACTACCCGTCATCTTGCGGAATTTTGGATGATTGAACCGGAAGTGGCATTTTGTGATTTGCAGGGAGATATGGATTTGGCAGAGGATTTTACCAAAAGTGTTATTTCTTATGTATTGGAAAATTGTATGGATGATTTGCAATTCTTGAGCAAAAGATTGCAAGAGGAGGAAAAAGACTTAAAAGCGGAAGAAAAGTCGATGGAGTTAATTGAAAAATTACGTTTTGTGGTAGAGAATGATTTTGAAAGAGTCAGCTATACAGAGGCTTTTGATATTTTGCGTAATTCCAAGCCAAATAAGAAGGGGCGATTCCAATATCCCGTTGAGGAGTGGGGAGTTGATTTGCAATCGGAACACGAACGTTATTTGGTAGAAAAAAAATTCCAAAAACCCGTGATTTTGTATGATTATCCTAAAAATATCAAAGCGTTCTATATGCGTCAAAATGATGATGGAAAGACAGTTGCAGCAATGGATGTACTTTTCCCTCAAATTGGAGAGGTGATTGGAGGCTCACAACGTGAAGAGCGCTTGGAGAAGTTGGAGCAACGTATGGAAGAAATGAACATTCCAAAGGAAGATATGCAGTGGTATTTGGATACCCGTCGTTTTGGAACTGTTGTACATAGTGGTTTTGGGCTGGGTTTTGAGAGAATGGTGCTTTTTTTGACGGGAATGGGAAATATTCGCGACGTGATACCGTTTCCAAGAACCCCTAAGAATGCAAGATTTTAAGTTATGCTAAAGCAAACACAACAGCAAAGACTGCAACAAAAACTTTCTCCACAACAAATTCAAATAGTGAAGCTGTTGGAGTTACCGACATTGCAGTTTGAAGAGCGAGTAAAGAAGGAGTTGGAAGAAAATCCTCTGTTGGAGGAACAGGAAGAAATTGACTCAAATAAAGAAACGGGCGAGGATGCTGAGGAAAACAGCAATGACGAGGAGTTTGATTTGGAAGATTATATGAATAGCGAAGATGATACGCCTTCCTACAAGTTGCATTCCAAGAATTATTCCGTTGATGATAAATATGAAGAGATTCCATTCTCTCGAGGAAAAAGTTTTCACGAACATTTGGAAACGCAGGTGGGATTGCGTATGCAATTCAATGAGCAGGAACGTCAATTAGCAGCCTATATTATTGGAAATATTGATGAAGATGGCTATTTGCGTAGGGACTTAGAATCTATCGTTGACGATTTACTTTTTTCTGCAAATGTTGAGACAGATATGAAGACGTTGGAACGTTTGTTGACTGTTGTGCAGGATTTTGACCCGCCCGGAGTAGGAGCACGCACCTTGCAAGAGTGTTTGGCTTTGCAATTGCAAAAATTACCGAAACGGAACAAAGAGCAGGACTACGCACTAAAAATTATAACAGAGAACTTTGATTTATTTACGAAGAAAAATTACGATAAGCTGGTAAAACGCTTGGGAGTTTCTCGTGATGAATTGCGCAATATAGTTGCAGAAATTACACGCCTGAATCCTAAGCCGGGAAGTACTTTTTCTCAAAGTAATACACAAGGAGCAGCTTATATTACTCCCGATTTTATTATCGAAATGCAGGATGGAGAATTACAGATGTCGCTAAATTCGCGAAATGTTCCTGACCTCCGCGTAAGTGATACGTACAAGGATTTATTGAAAGGCGGAAAGAAATCGGACAAAGCCTCTAGGGATGCTGTTATATTCGTAAAACAAAAAATAAGTGCTGCCAAATGGTTTGTGGATGCCGTACGACAACGCCAACAAACTTTACTGTCTGTGATGACTGCAATTATCCAAAGACAGAAAGAATTTTTTATAGAAGGAGATGAAAAAATGCTAAAACCTATGATTCTCAAGGATGTTGCAGAGGATACAGATTTAGACATTTCTACTATTTCCAGAGTTTCTAATTCCAAATACGTACAAACACACTTTGGCGTTTTCCCTTTAAAATATTTCTTTTCAGAAGCGATGATGACTGAATCCGGGGAGGAAGTTTCAACGAGGGAAATAAAACGCATCCTACAGGATTGTGTGGATAATGAGGATAAACGAAAGCCTCTGACAGACGAGAAATTGGCGGAGATTTTACAAGAGAAATCTTATCTGATTGCACGTCGCACCGTGGCGAAGTATAGGGAGAATTTAGGAATTCCGATTGCGCGTCTACGAAAAGAGTTATGATGACAAGAATAGCAAAACTTACGTCCTTACTGTTACATCCTTTGCTGATGCCCGTTTATGCTATGGCAGTGATGTTATTTGCAGCATTGCCCGGTATGTTTTTACCTCTTAGGGCAAAAATAATACTTTTGTCTATTGTTTTTCTTTTTACATTTTTCATTCCCTTATTGTTTGTTACTTTGCTTATTAGATATGGTCGCATTCGTTCATTTTCAATAAGCGAACGAAGTAAAAGAATAATCCCTTTGCTTTTTGGAGCAGGAATGTGTTATATGACTTATAGGATTTTGGGGAATATAGTTCGATTGGACATTGTTTTAGCCAAATTATTTTTTGCTCTTGCAATTTTTATTTTATTGCTTGCTATTATAACGAATTTTTGGAAAATCAGTCTTCATATGTCGGCAATCGGGGCTATGTGTATGCTTATTTTCATAGTTTCCTACAATACGATACTGTTGCCATTAATAATATTGTTGTCCGGATTGCTTGGCTCTTCTCGTTTGTGGCTGCAAGCTCATAATTCTTCCCAAGTTTATGCAGGCTTTTGTTTTGGGGTATCTTATCTGTTTCTGTATTTTTTAGTATAAGTGTCAGTTTGTGCCAAGCATATTTAAACGATTAAGTGTTTATATTTCAATTGAAAGACTTTCTATTTTGATACTTTAAATGAAATGGCTTGTTTAATATCAAGTGTTTACGAAGTTCAAAAAAATGAGTATAAAAAATCCAAGTATTTTACTTGGATTTTTTGTTATGCAGACTAGTGAGATTACTGACTTTTCTCGAAATTGCCCATAATACCAATTTAATTGTAAAATGACGTATTAAGGTTGTTGTCAGTCGTCATATCGAGTTTTTGTCGAGATACAGTCGAAGACTCTCCACGGTAAGCATACAAGATTTCGACAGGTGGTTAGTGAGCGTAGCCGAATTACTCAATCTGACAATTCTAAAAAGTGTAGTTTATGAGACAAAATAAATACAAAAATGTATAAATTATAAATGACAGTAGCGATTAGTTAAATTCCGATGATCAAAACCCAATAGTCTGTATTAGATTGATAAAATATCAACTATTCGCAATAAATTCCTATTGAGTTTCTTATCTTCTTTGATAGCATCACTCAGAGGTACGTACACGACTTCGCTGTTGCGAATACCAACCATTTCATTACTTCTATTTGACAACAGAGCTTCTACTGCCGCAACACCAAGTTGACTGGAGACAACTCGGTCATAAGCAGAAGGTGAGCCACCTCGCTGCATATGTCCCAAAATAGACAAACGTACGTCGTACTCAGGATGATTAGTAATGATCTCTTTATAAATATCATAGGCTTTTACTTTAGACCCCTCGGCAACTATAATAATACCATTTGGTTTGCTCTTTTTATGCTTATTTTTTAAATATTCTTGTAATTTTGAAGAATATTCCTCAAACTCAGGTAAAAGGATTGACTCTGCCCCGGTTGCAATACCTGCTCGCAAAGCAATAAATCCGGCATCACGCCCCATAACCTCAATCAAAAAAAGACGATTGTGAGCACTTGCCGTATCTCTAATTTTATCAACAGCCTCCACTACGGTATTTAACGCGGTGTCATAGCCAATCGTAGCATCGGTTCCGAAAATATCATTATCAATGGTAGCAGGAATACCGATTACCGGAATATTATATTCTTCAGAAAAAACAGTTGCCCCGGTAAATGTACCGTCTCCTCCGATAACAACTAAGCCGTCAAGCTCTAATTCTTGAGCGTATTCAAAAGCTTTCTTTCTCCCCTCTGAGGTACAAAAAGCTTCCGAACGTGCCGACCGAAGTATGGTTCCTCCTCTCTGAATAATTTGCCCGACGGAACGACTTTTTAGATTCCTAACATTTCTGTCAATCAAGCCCTGATAGCCTTCGTTGATACCTACCACCTCCACTTCATTATAAACAGCAGTACGCACAACAGCTCGCACTGCAGCATTCATCCCCGGAGCATCTCCTCCGGAGGTCAGCACTCCTATTTTTTTTATTTTATTCATTTCCTTTATTTTCAATTATTTTACATGTTCTTTTATATACGTTGCCACTTCTTCCATAAGCCAGTGTGGAGTAGAAGTAGCTCCACAAATTCCAATACTCTCGCAGTCTTCGAACCACGACATTTCCACCTCCGGAGCCTCTGAAACAAAGAAACTTCGCTCGTTATTTTCCTTGCAAACGGAAAAAAGCCATTTTCCATTAGAGCTTTTTTTCCCTCCGACAAATATGATTACTTGATGCGTTTTGGCAAATTCCGCAAGAATGGGAACTCTATTGGAAACTTTTCTGCAAATAGTATCATTGTCTTTCAAAACATTATAGCCTTCTTTCCTCAATGTATTTACAAGTAAATTAAATCCTTCGATGGTCTTGGTTGTTTGCGAAAAAACAACAACCGGAAAATTCTTATCAATCTTGATAATATCCTCAACTCCCTCACAAACAATTGCAGTTCCCTCAGTCTGTCCCACTAATCCATTGACTTCCGCATGACCTCGTTTCCCGTAAATTACAATCTGCGTATGAGAAACTTTTCCCTTTTCGTAGGCTTTTTTTATTTTTTTTTGCAAATTCAACACTACAGGGCAAGAAGCGTCCACAAGTTCAACATTGTTCTTCTTTGCTATTGCGTAGGTCGTGGGAGGTTCTCCGTGTGCCCGCAACAATACCTTTCCTCCTTTGAGCTTTGAAAACTGTTCGTGATCAATTGTTTTCAGCCCTTTCTTATTCAACCTTTCAACTTCTTTATTATTATGCACAATATCCCCAATCACAAAAAGACTGTTCTCCTTTTTGAGTTCTCTCTCGGCGTGTTCTATGGCATAGGTCACACCAAAACAGTAGCCGGAATGGGGATCTATGGTTATTTTCATTAAGCTATGTTACCTTTTTGTATTTCCTTGATTTTTTGTAAACTCAAATCCAATTGCTCTTCTCGGGTAAGAAAACTGTTATCAATTACGAAAGCATCTTCAGCTTTTTTCAAAGGACTTTCCTCTCTATTTTCGTCAATATAATCTCTTTCTTTCAGATTTTGCAATACCTCTTCCAGCGTTACCTTTTTTCCATTAGCTTGCAGCTCATCAAATCTGCGTTTTGCACGAATTTCAGACGATGCCGTCATAAATATTTTGAGATCTGCATCGGGGAAGACGATTGTTCCGATATCGCGTCCATCCATTACAATGGAGGTTTCGGAAGCAAAAGCGCGTTGCTGTGCCACCAAAAAAGTGCGAACTTCCTTAATTTTTGCATAATAACTTACGTTATTGGCAACGTCCATGCTGCGTATTTCCTCTGAGATATTTTCAGCATTCAAGAAAATATCAGGTGTTTGTCCCTTATTTTTACGAAACTCTATATGTATGTCTTTCAATAATGGCAATATTCGTTTTTCCTCCCCATTTCGAAAGCCTTTACGCAATCCATAAAGCGTTATGGCTCGATACATAGCCCCGCTGTCGATATAGGTATAATCCAACTCGGCAGCGATTTCTTTCGCCAGAGTGCTTTTCCCGCAAGAGGAATATCCATCAATAGCAATAATCATTTTACAAAATTTATTTGTGCAAAAATACAAAAAGGCTGCAACTTTCTTTTAATTTGGACGATCAAAACAGAGTTTGGCTGAGAGCGGTGATAAATTTAAAAACTTATTGCTCTTTATTTCACTACTTATCGTATTATTTTCTTACTTTTGAAAAAAGGAATGTCTTATGGATGTGAAAATTGCAGCAGATTGGAAAAGCATATTACAAGAAGAATTTGATAAGGAGTATTTTCATCAATTGGTTGATTTTGTAAAAAATGAATATAGAAAATACACGGTCTATCCTCCCGGGAAACAAATTTTTTCTGCCTTTGATTATTGTCCTTTACAGGATTTAAAAGTTGTAATTATCGGGCAAGATCCTTATCACGGACCCAAGCAAGCAAACGGATTGTGTTTTTCGGTTTCCGAAGGTGTACGTACACCTCCTTCTCTGCAAAATATATTCAAAGAATTATATGCCGACATTGGTAAAGAAATCCCGAAATCGGGGAATTTAGAACACTGGGCACGACAAGGAATTTTAATGCTGAATGCTACGCTTACCGTTCGTGCAAACAATGCAGGTTCTCATCAAAATAAAGGCTGGGAGCGATTTACTGATGCTGTGATTCAAAAAATTTCCGAACAAAAAGAAGGACTCGTTTTTTTGCTTTGGGGAGCCTATGCACAACGAAAAGGTGCAGTGATTGACAGGAATAAACACTTAATTTTAGAATCAGCTCATCCGTCACCTCTTGCAGCCCACAATGGCTTTTTTGGCAACAAACATTTTAGCCGAACAAATGTTTATCTTGAAAAGATCGGTAAATCACCTATCCTTTGGTAGGTTACTCTACCTATTTTAAAATCAATTACTTTAATTTAAATTCGTTGGTTATTATTATTTCCTTTAGTCCGTTAGTTTTACTAAATTTTTAAAAAGTTGATAATCTAAAATATAATTACTATCTTTTGATGTCTTTTTAACTTCTAAAACGATAAAACATGAGTAGCAAAAAAAACTGTAAAGGGGTCATCGGGATATTAACGGGCGGAGGCGATGTTCCCGGATTAAATCCTGCCATTAGAGCCATAACTCTAAGGGCTTTTCGTGAAGGATATCGAGTAATCGGCATTAAAAAGGGTTGGCAAGGTTTGGTTGATATTATTAGGGATAAAAAGGCGGATAATAGCGAAAGTTACGGGGAATTAAATGAAGAAACCGTGGATAAAATAGGACGTACGGGCGGTACATTTTTACATACGTCAAGAACAAATCCGTCAAGAACTTCAAAAAATCGTGTTCCCGACCATTTGAAAGATAAATATACCGAAGAGGTCAATGACCTTACTCCTGAAGTATTAGCTAACTTAGATTTTTTAGGTATTGATTATTTGATTCCTATTGGTGGCGACGATACGCTGAGCTACGGTGTTCGTTTGTATCAAGAAGGCTTTAAAGTAATTGCAATTCCCAAAACAATGGATAACGATGTGCCGGGAACCGATTATTGCATTGGTTTTAGTACTTGTATTACCCGAACCATTTCATTGACGCATAGTTTACGAACGTCTGCAGGTTCACACGAACGACTTTTGGTGTTGGAAGTTTTTGGCAGATATGCCGGATTTACTGCTATTTTACCTACTTTGGCGGGAGCTGCTAATCGTTGTGTTATTCCGGAATATAAATTTGATATAGAGCGTTTAACGGAGCTGATGATACAAGACCGATTGGCTAATCCAAGTAGATATGCTGTTGTTTTAATTTCGGAGGGTGCATCGTTTGAAGGCGAAGATATGATATATCAAGATCATCATGCAGATGAATTCGGGCATAAAAAATTAGGAGGAATTGGCGATCGTGTTTCACAACAATTGAAAGAATTATCTCCTAAGTTCAACAATTCAAAGCCTGTAAATATTATTAATCAGAAATTGGGTTATATGGTACGATGCGGCGATCCCGATGCCATTGATTCTATTGTTCCTATGGCTTTTGGAAATTTGGCACTCGACCTGATTATAAAGGGTATTCACGGCAGATTAGTTACGTTGCGTAACGGTAGGTACGATAATGCTCCCATCGATATTGTTACGAGCAGTAAGAAATTAGTGGATGTGGAAAAATATTACAACACAGAGCGTTTACGTCCAATTTACAAAAGCTTTGAGCTACAACCGCTGTTTTTAATGACAGGTTTATAATGCTGGACGTATAAATAAGCACTTAGAGACTGTCCCTAAAGTAACGAAATACGTTATTACGAGAAATTTCCAATTTCGAAGTAATCTCTTTATCAATAGTTTGAGTTTTGAAATTGTTTCCCACTTCGTTCCTCGTGGTCGCAAGGACGACTTTTTAGACAGCCTCTTTGGTATGTGTAGTTTTAAGAGTAGCAATAAATTAAATTTCAAGATAAAAATTTGAGCACTTATGTATAGAACCATTGTTTCTTTTCTTGTAGGACTCCTTATTTTGTCCTGCTCTTCGTCAAATGAGCCGAGAGAATCAGCTAATTTAATAGCAATCAAAGACAATCTTCCGATTGATTCTGTTGTGGCAATGGCTGCGAATGTAGTCCCCACAAAGCGTCAGTATGAGTGGCAGAAAATGGAATTTACGGCATTTGTACATTTTGGAATGAATACCTTTACGGGGAAAGAATGGGGAACGGGAAAAGAAAATCCTCAGTTGTTCAATCCTACAGGTTTTGATGCGAAACAGTGGATAAAGGTCATTAAAAGTGCGAATATGAAAATGGCGATGCTTACTGCTAAACATCATGACGGATTTTGTTTGTGGCAAACGAAAACTACGGAACATTCCGTAAAAAACAGTCCTTGGAAGAATGGGGAAGGGGATGTCCTGAGGGAATTAGTCGAAGCGGCACGAGAAGAAAATATTAAGGTGGGAGTGTATCTTTCTCCTGCAGATTTGCACGAATTGGAGCGTGAAAATGGTACGTATGGAAACGGTTCTCCCCGTCGATTGCAAAAAATTCCCTCAAATCCTGATTTGCAACGACGAGCCGATACGATATTTTCGTATGTTTTAGACGATTATGAAGCCTTGTTTATGAATCAACTTTATGAGGTGTTGACGCAATATGGTGAAATAGCAGAAGTTTGGTTTGATGGTGCAAATCCTAAACCGGGAACGGGTCAGACTTATACGACGAGTGCTTGGTACGATATGATTCGTCATTTGCAACCGAATGCAGTTATCGCAATAAAAGGGCCTGATGTGCGTTGGGTGGGTAATGAAGCCGGGAAATCGCGAAAAAATGAATGGAGCGTGCTCTCATTTTCGTGTAAACCCATAGACTGCGATTGGGCAGATGCTACTGCTGAAGATTTGGGAAGTAGAGAACAATTGAAAAACGCCAAATATCTTTATTGGTATCCTGCAGAGACAGACACTCCTATTCGTTCCGGTTGGTTTTACAGAGACGAGCAGCAATATGTGCGCACAGTGGAAGAGCTTTTGGATATCTGGTATCGTTCTGTGGGAAATAATTCGGTATTACTTCTAAATCTTTCTCCCGATAGGCGAGGGAAAATACCTGATAAAGATGCCGACCGTATGGAAAAGTTAGGAAAGATTCTAAAGCAATCTTTTGAAAAAAACATAATTGGAGATGCAAAAATTACTGTTTACGGAACGGTGAAAGGACAGATTGTAGAGACTATGAATTCGAAAAATTTAATGCAGCGTAAAAATGTTGAAAAAGGGATTAAAGATTCGGAGATTAGGATTATTTTTGATTCCATACAATCTTTTAATCGTTTCGTTCTGCAAGAGGATATTCGGAATTATGGACAACGTATCGAGGAGTTTTGCCTCAGAGTGCGAAAAAATAAGGTTTGGAAAGAAATCTACCGAGGGGGAACGGTAGGCTACAAAAAAAATAGCACGTTTTCCCATGCAACATTCCGATGAAATACAGTTAGTTATCTTGAAATCTCGTAAAAATCCGAGCTTGAATTCTCTGGGTGTTTATAAAGCTCCTGAAATACTTTCCGCTCCAATTATTTCCCGAAATAGGAAAGGAGAGCTAAGTATTCATTGTAAGACTCCCGACCCTATAATCTATTACACTTTAGATGGTACAAATCCCTCTATAAACTCTTTTACATATTCTGAAAGAATTTTGTTTCCCGAAGGTGGAACAGTAAAAGCGATTGCGGTAATTGATAATGGTCTCAAAAAGAGCGAAATGACTGTAGAGTCTTATGATATTTGTCAGCAGAAGTGGAAAGTGATGGCGGATAGTGAAGTGAAAGGTTTTGAAGCTTTAAAAGCCATTGATGGTAACGAAAAAACAATGTGGCATACGCCTTGGGAAGATACTTCTTTTGAATTTCCTCATAGTTTGCAAATAGATTTAGGTGAAGAGCTTGACATAAAGGGTGTTACTTATTTGCCGAGACAAGACGGGAATAAGGCGGGAATATGTGTGGCTTACCGAATTGAGGGAAGCCTTGATGGCAAAAATTGGGCGGTACTTTCCCGAGGGAGCTTTGATAATATAGAGAATAATCCTGTAAAGCCTAAACCTGAAAATAAAGAGCCAGTAAAGGAAAAACCTGTAGATATTAAAGGAGCAGATCTTGACTCTTTTTTAGAACTATATAAGGGTGATTATAGTGGAACTTGTTATATGAGTATGACAGGAGATGACTATAAAGAATATAATGAGAATATCAATTTCTATATAGATGAAAGAGAAAATTCTGATCCAAGAGAGATATTTTTCTATGGAGCAGTAATGCCAGGAGCTATGCCAATGTATATTTATCATGGGTTGAAGGCACCATTATATAAAATTACTAAGCTAAAAGATAGATACTATTTTAGTGGTGATTTAGCAATAAATGTTAAGGGCTTTATTACTGCAGATTATCCAGGAATGGGCGAAATAGTAAAGAATAAAGAATTTTTGATGAATCCTAAATCTTCTTTTAGTACAGATGAAGATGGATTACAATGGCTTAGAATCTATTATCCAGATGTGGTGGATAAAGATGGAAATGTTACAAAGCATCTTTATTTTGTGGGTAAAAAGAAGTCTCTCTACATTGATAGAAGATGTTCTTTAAATTTCTCTGTTAAAGATTCAGAAACTATAGGATTAAGTCCAGATGATTTAAGACTTGTTAAATCTTATATTCTTGATAAAACAACTGTTTTTCTTGATGAAGAGATTAGTATTGATGCTAGTAAAATAGA
>PDWI01011688.1_pt1 | contig 11889 bp, 18 predicted proteins | sample 1430891 | NCBI WGS metagenome assembly PDWI01 (sample SAMN01162508, study PRJNA174530) | Oral metagenome, whole genome shotgun sequencing project. | biome: Marine environment; feature: Marine mammal; material: Swab sample of the gingival sulcus; isolation source: swab sample of gingival sulcus...
TACAGAAATGAACTATGGAAGTCCGATAAGCGAAAGGCTGTCGGAGGCACTCAGAAGAAATGTGAGTGCAAATGACTACGCTAATGCGGCAGTTAATGGGGGGTGCAGTCCCTCACTTGTAAAGCAGTTGGTGTTGCGTAATACGACTGTTACAGACAATAACAGTAAGGCTATTGAGGCTTTATTGGAAATAGCAAAAGAGAATTGTGAGAAAACTATCTCACAAGCAAAATTTGATAAGAATTTTTTTGAGAGTTTGAAGTAATAAATGAATGCTGTTGTTGTAATAGAGTTAATAAAAACACTTCCCATTTCCGAAATACAAAAGGTCGGTAAAGGGTGTGAAGAAATATTGCAACGGGTAAACAGACCGGCTGAAATTGACTACAACACAAAGTTAGCTATGAAGTTCAGAAAAGCAATCATAACAAAAGGGATATTAAAATATAACCACAAACAGCGAGGCAACATTTTTTACTCATAATAAAAAAGTCAGCTAAGATAGGTCAAGTCCTCGCTGTTTTTAAAAGACAAAGCGATGAAAAATGCAACAGAAATAATAGTAATAGCAGTAGCCTTTATAGGTTTTGTAATGATGTGCAATGACCCGGAAATGGGCGGAGCATTACCGCCTCAGCCGTTATCGGCATACATACCAAATCTTATAGGCTTAGTACTACTGCTAATTGTGGCGATTGCTTGCTACATAGACTACAAGAAACACAAAGCATAACAACCAAATAAAACAATAACGATGAAAGCACTAATAAGCATACAAAGCGAACTGAAAGCCCCAAAGGGGCAGTACAATAATTTCGGGAAATACAAGTACCGCAGTTGTGAAGATATTTTGGAGGCGGTAAAGCCTTTGTTGAGCAAAAACAACTGTTTCTTAACTATTTCGGACGATATAGTCCAAATGGATGACCGATTTTATATCAAAGCAACGGCAACGTTAAAGAGTGGCGAAGAGCAAGTGCAAGTATCTGCACTCGCACGTGAAAGCCTCACCAAAAAAGGAATGGACGACAGTCAAATAACCGGCACAGCATCGAGCTATGCACGAAAATACGCCCTAAATGGTCTTTTCTGTATTGACGACACCAAAGATGCAGATGCTACAAATACGCACGACACAAAAAATAAAAATAGTCAGGCTTATCAAAAGAAAAAGCCAACGATAAAACAAGCCATTTCCGAAATTCAAACAGCAACAACGATAGCAGACTTAACAGCAATTTGGGAAAGGTATCCTGATTTCCAAAGAGAGAAAGATTTTGTAAACAATTTAAGCGTAAGAAAAGATGAAATTAAGGACAAGTAAGGTAGCATTTACCGAAGATACACACACTTATACAATTGACGGCAAAGAGTTAATGGGTGTTACAACTCTAATGAAAAAGCATTTATTTGCTAACAAATACGCTAACATCCCCGAGCATATTTTGCAACAAGCGGCAGAACGAGGCTCAAAAATTCACAGCCTTTGCCAAATGTATCACGTCTTAGACGTTGTAGATACAGAATTTCAAGAAGTGGCGAATTATGTAGAATTACTGAAAGCTAACGACATCGAAATACAAGCAACGGAATATCTTGTAAGTGACAACGAGCATTTTGCAACAATGATAGACTGCGTAGGTAGTGATTGTAGTCTATTTGATATTAAGACGACTGCAACGCTTGACAAAGAGTATTTAAGTTGGCAGTTAAGCATCGGGGCTTTATTATTTGAAAAGCAAAACCCAAGCCTAAAAGTGCCAAAATTATACGGTATTTGGTTGCGAGGCGAAAAGGTGGAATTGGTGGAAGTCCCACGCATTGAAAGTATCCATATTCACGAATTATTCAACGCTGAAGTTTACGACCGTCCGTATGAAAATCCATTTAAACAAGAGGCTAACGACAGTGTAAATTCTCTTGTTGAGATTGAAAGCAGTATCGCAGAATTGAAAGTCGCTATTTCCGAATTAGAGGCAAAAAAAGCAACACATTTAGAGAAGATTTCCGAGCAAATGAACGCGTCGGGAATGGAGAAAATGGATACCGAACGCATTACAATAACACTCGTAGCTGATAGAGTGGGTAAGCGTTTCGATAGTGCAAAATTCAAGGCAGAAAATGCCGAATTATACGAGAAATATCAGAAAGAAAGTACAACAAAAGGACACATTAAAATCAAACTAAAATGAGCAAATACAGAAGTTTAAATATCTGCTTGACAGATTTACCCAAAGAGAGAATGTACAAAAGTGAGAAAAACGGAAAAATTTACATCAGTTTATCCACTTACGATTATGACGAGCCTGACCAATATGAAAATGATTTTTCTATAAGTCTTCCGCTAACCAAAGAAGAGCGAGAACGCAAAGATAAAGGCGAAACGATAAACAGAATTTTTGTCGGAAACGGCAAAATTTGGAAAAGTGGACAAACACAACCAGCCCAACAAGATATTGACGATTTGCCTTTTTAAGCAATGATTTACAACCTATCAGATACAATAGACTTAGCAAAATTCAACACCAAAATAGCGGTGCTGAAATCAAAGGGGGCGACTGTAGAAATGAAAGAAAAGAAAGGCAGTCGCACCCTAAAGCAAAACAACGCTATCCACTTGTATTGTGAAATGATTGCAGAAACCTTTAACGAAATGGGGTGGACTTTCCGATTTGAGGGGGTGAAAAATGTAGAAATGGAACTCACCTACTCAATGATACTCGTAAAGGAAACTATGTGGAAACCTATACAAATGGCATTATTCAGCAAAGAAAGCACAACCGAATTAACACGCAAAGAGGTTTCAGAAGTTGCCGAGCAAATAGAGCATTTTTTCGCACAAAGAGGCATTAACTTACCATTTCCAAGCATTGAAAACTTGTAAAAATGTCAGCAGTATTAAAATTCATAAAAGCCACTCTTCAGAATACCAATCAAGCGGAAGTACCACTAATGCAGATTTTTAACGGAGTGAATGGCAAAAGACATCAGACAGAAAATGAATTAAACAGGTTGGTCAAGCAAGGCAAGCTAACCTTTAGAAAAACAAAATACACAACGAATTTTAGAATTAAAGAGAAATGATAAAACTAGGAAATTTAAGCGTAAAGCAAATTGAAAACAGACTTGGGATACAATTTCCTAAGGAAATTAGGGAATTTATGAAAAAAAATCATCAACCAAAGGCAGATAATATACAAAAAGGGGAATGGCATTGCTTTGACATACCTTTTGAGTTGGTCTGTGGTGATATAGATACTGCTACCAAGATATATAATTCTGTTAAAGACAAATCTTCTGAATGTAAAGAAAGGTTACAATTCAGCATAGAACAGCAAACAAGAAAAAAATAGAGATTATCTGCCTTATAGAGAAATTAACGAATAAAAAGAATAGAGAAAATGGAAATATTAAAACAAATACAAGACATCTGCAACGGTATAGAATATACGAGGCATATCCCCGAAGATGCAGAGAAATTAGCCAAAGAAAACAACTGCATTGTTATAGTCGGAGGCTCTGATGACTTAATGTACTGCTACGGTGCAGATTGTTATTTAACGAGTTATCGCGAACACGGTTACGGTTGGGCTGGTAACACCTTGCAAAATATCCCGGATAAACAATTAGAAGATGAGGCTAACCAATTAGGTTTAAAGATTTGGTGGTGTGGGGAAATTGAAGATGAGGGGTTAAAGTTAGAAAATTACGATGTAGATAAAATGGGGGCATTCAGCTACACTGTAAAAGAGGGCATAAAAGCCTTAGACTTCAAAGTAATGGAAGATGATGAAGTTTACTGTACAGGTAAAATAATTCAACTTCCCGATGATTTCAAACAAGCAATTTTTTAATAATCCAAAACAATAAAAAATGGAAAAACAGTTATTCGCTGAATATTCAGCAACGGAACGTGAGCAAATGCTAAGAGATAATGCAGATGCCATTGAGATAAAGGGTTATATGAAACCTTTTACAGACAGCGAACTCCGAGAGAAAAAGGATGACCTCGCAAAATCAGTTATTGAGATTGCACAAATTGAGCAAGAAAAGAAAGAGGCAGTGGCAGAGTTTAAAGCACGTTTAAAGCCTTTAAGAAACGACAAAACAAGGCTTTTGGAGCAAATCAAGAATAAGGCAGAATTTGTCAAAGAAGACTGCTTTAAGCTGGTAAACCAAGAAGAGGGAATGGTCGGCTACTACAACGCCAATGGCGAACTTATCGAAAGTCGTCCAATACGAGCCGACGAAAGACAAGCAACAATTTTTCAAATGAAAAAAACAGGTACTAACGATTAAAAATAAAGTAAAATGGAAGAATTAAAAGTAAATGTAGAAAACGGAGTAAAAACGCTTGAAATCAGAACAGGCAAAGCGTTGGAATTGAAAGAGCCGAAAAAGGTAAGTGTGTCCGGTGTTTTAACAGCACCTTTAGAATGGCTGAAACAACGAAAAGAGCAAATCGCCCAAAAACAAGCCTACATAAAGGTAAATGCGGACAAAGGAATTATCGTATTGCAATTAGACGAAAAAGATTTTTACGGAGCAGTAATTACCGGAAGTCTTGAAATCAGTCCAATTTTTGAAAAGTTCGGCATTAATTCGGGCGAATATAAAACACCTCTTGAAATGTCAGAGTTCGTCAAAATGAATAGAGCTCATTTTGAAAACAGAACAGCTGCAATGGCATTAGTGACAGAACTTAGAAATTTTAAAGCCAAAGTAAACAAAGAAGTTGAGCAGGAGGTCAATCTCAATAGAGGCGACAAAAGACTGCTAATGGCTCAGGCGGTAGATAGTAACATTCCCGAAACATTCAACGTTTGTCTGCCGATTTTCAAAGGAATGCCAAAACAAACTTTTGAAGTGGAAACTTATTTCAATCCGGATGACTTGACTTGCACTTTGGTTTCGCCATCAGCAAATGAAATATGTGAAGATGTCAAGCAGAATGAAATCAACAAAGTAGTTGCAGAAATTGAAAAAGAGTGCCCTGACATTGTAATTATTAACGAATAAAATAACCGCTCGGAAAGACGAGCAGAGCGAGTGGCTGAATTGGTAAAGGCAAGTGTTGCAACACTTTTAAAACATTAGTGAAAACTGCTTTAAGTAGTAGAAAAACAACCAAACTGATAGTGTTTTATTCTGCGGGTTCGAACCCCGCCTCGCTCACTAATTAAAAACAAAAGTAAAATGCAAACTAATCCCAAGAAATGCAAAGGCACAGGCAAAGCCAAAGGTTACGGTTGCGAGCAAATGACCGTATTTCGAAAATATGGATTATGTTCAAAATGTTTAGCAAAGTGGACAAATGAAACCAAAGAGGGCAAAGAGTTTCTTTCAAAACACACACTTAGAGCCAAAAGGAAAGTTGAGAAAGAAAGCCGAGCAAAAAGCAGAGCCGAAAAGCAAAGAGCAAAAACACTTGGAAATTTAAAGAATGAATTGCAAAAGGAAGTGAATGCAATAGCAAGATTGATTGACATAGATAGAGGCTGTATAAGCTGTAATCACGGATACGGAGGAGTGTTCACAAGACAGGCACACGGAGGACATTATTACAGCGTAGGAGGACACTCAAATCTTCGTTTTAATCTACATAACATCCATAGACAATGCAGTGTATGTAATAACCATAATAGCGGAGAATTAAGAGGGTATAGATTAGGACTAATCAACCGCTACGGAGAAGATTATATGAAAATGGTAGATGGATTGAAGCTAAAGCACCCAATCCTAAAAATAACCAAACACGAGTGCGAAGTGGCAATAAAAACGGCTCGTGGTATTATTAGAAAGATAAAATCAGGGCAAGATTTTACGAGAAGTGAAGTAAACGAATTATTAGGACTATACAAGTAATGAAAGCATACGAACAGTTTTTAAAGGGTAAAGTCATCATCGCCGAAAGTTTCGGGTTTGAGCCGGTATGGATGCCGGACACAGCTTTCCCACATCAGAGAGATATTTGTGATTGGAGTTTGCGAGGTGGTCGCCGTGCGATATTTGCGAACTTTGGACTTGGCAAAACATTTATGCAGTTAATCAATGCGGTAAATTGTATAAAAAAAGAAAATAGACCTTTTTTAATTGCGTGTCCAATTGGAGTTTTCGGGGAGTTTAAGAAAGACAATAGAAAACTAAAAACAGGATACGAAATTGAGTACATAACCGACACGGACACAATCGAAGATTACGATACAAAAATTTATCTAACGAATTATGAACGTATTCGTAAAGGTGACATCGATGCGAGTAAATTCTGTGGCGTAAGTTTTGACGAAGCGAGCATTTTGCGAAATTTAAAAACGGAAACTACCAACTACATTTTACAGTATTTCAAAAAGTTGCCATATCGTTTTGTTGCAACGGCAACGCCAAGCCCTAACGATTATATCGAATTGCTAAACTATGCGGATTATTTAGGCGTAGCAAGTCGAGGGCATTTGCTTACTCGTTTTTTTAAGCGAAACAGCACAAAGGCTGGCGATTTACAGCTATTGGAAACGAAAGAAAAAGAGTTTTGGCAATGGGTGTCCACGTGGGCGGTATTTATCAATAAACCGAGCGATTTGGGTTACGATGACACAGGCTATGATTTGCCCAAAATGAACGTAATTGAACATTGTGTCGAAAACAATCCGGAGGGCGAAATTAAAGACAAACACGGCAATTTAATTCTGTTCAAAGACAACACAAAAAGTTTGCTCGATGTTTCACGAGAGAAAAGGGAAAGCATTGACGTACGAGTTAAGAGAGCCTTTGAAATTGCGTGGGATAATTCAAAAGATGAAAATGACCGATTTATTCTGTGGCATCATTTGGAAGATGAGCGTAAGACACTTGAGGCGAATTTTAAAGAGGATTTTGATATAAAAAGTGTTTTCGGTTCACAAACTAATGAGCAAAAAGAAAAGTTGCTCATTGATTTTTCAAATGGGGATTTTCAAATATTATCGACAAAACCGAAGATTGCCGGAAGTGGTTGTAATTTCCAAGAGCATTGCAATACGGCTATTTTCGTGGGAATTGATTACAAGTTTAACGACTTCATTCAAGCCGTGCACCGTATTTATCGATACGGTCAAAACAAGGAAGTGAATATACACCTCATTTATACCCAAAATGAGCAACACGTATTACGTACGCTTATGGGAAAATGGGAAAAGCATAAGCAATTACAAAAAGAAATGATTGCTCTCGTTCGCAAATACGGATTAAACACAGACTTAATAAAATCACAAATGGAAAGACAACTATTTGAGCAAGGCGACAAAGTGCAGATAGGCGATGCTACACTTTACAATAATGACAATACGGTTATTCTTGCGAACAAAAACGAAATCGCCGACAATTCTGTGGGGTTGATTGTAACCTCTATTCCATTCGGCGACCATTACGAATATTCGGACTATTACAACGATTACGGACACAATAACGGCAATGCTGAATTTTTCAAGCAAATGGACTTTTTAACTCCAAATTTGCTCCGTGTTTTGAAACCGGGACACGTCTGTGCGGTTCACGTAAAAGACCGCATTCGTTACAGCTATCAGAATGGGACTACATTTACCACGATAGACGATTTCAGCGGTCAGACGGTTGCTCATTACGTTAAGCACGGATTTCATTTAATGGGTAAGATTACCGTAACGACTGATGTTGTTGCAGAGAATAACCAAACCTACCGCTTAGGTTGGTCAGAGCAATGCAAAGATGCTACCAAAATGGGCGTAGGATTGCCGGAGTATATTTTACTGTTTCGTAAAGCTCCAAGCCAAAACAAAAACGCCTATGCAGATGAGCCGGTTGCCAAAAATAAGGAAGAATACCCGGTTGATTTGTGGCAATTAGATGCACACGCTTATTGGCGGAGTTCCGGCAACAAATTACTGCCTATTGAGGAGCTAATGAAATATGACCTCAAGCATATTATTAAGCATTGGAAAGAATGCCAAAAAGAGGGACTATACGACTTTGAGGAGCATAAAAAACTGAGTAAAGCACTCGACGAAAGCGGAAAATTAAGCCGTAAATTTATGACAGTTCCGCCAATTTCAAATAGTGAGTTTGTATGGGACGACATTCAGCGAACAGATACGCTGAATACTAAGCAGACCAGCAGTAAGAAAGAGAAACATATTTGCCCCTTGCAGTTGCCAATTATTGAGCGACTGATAAACCGATTTAGCAACAAGGGCGATGTAATATTAGACCCTTTCGGCGGGCTATTTTCAACGGCATACAAAGCGTTAGAAATGAAACGTAAGGCAATTAGTATAGAGTTAAACTCCGAATATTACAGAGATGGTTTATTCTATGTAAAAATGATGCACTCCAATATTACTGCACCTACTTTATTTGATGCTTTGGAACAGGCTAATTAATAGATGAAAAAAGGTAACAATGAAAAGCACAACACATTTTAAGGAAACAATTAAAAAATATCTTGATGATAGAGCAAATCAAGATGAAGTATTTGCGGAAAAATACGCGAATGAGAATAAAAATTTAGACGACTGTATTACTTACATTTTGAATACAGTTAAGAAATCCGGCTGTAATGGTTTTGCTGATGATGAAATTTATGGAATGGCAATCCATTATTACGATGAAGAAAGTATTGACGTAGGCGAAGAGGTGAAATGTAGAGTTGCAGTCAATCATATTGTTGAACTTTCTGAAGATGACAAGAGGGCTGCGAAAGAAAAGGCAATGCGGGAGCTTGTTGATGAAAATAAGGAAAAGCTAAAGAATAAAAAACAAGCAAAAAAGCAAGCGGAAGAAACAATGCAAGCAACATTATTTTAATAGCAATGAAACCAAAAACCAAACGACAAAAAGAAGTTGCAGAATTAAATAAACGCCTTTCATTAAAAAAAGAATGGAAAGAATGGGCGGCAATACATTGCCTACCTCATCAAGGATTTGCAACAGTATCCAGGGTGATATGTTTAGATTGTGGGGAACGTTTCTCGGCAGACATAGTGTTTCGCAAAAGAGCGACTTGTCCTCATTGCAAAACTCGTTTAGAAATTGAAAAATCGGCAAAAAGAACTCATCAACAACATTCTTATTTTACGGTTGCTGAGGTTTGCGAGCAATATCAAGTTATTCGAAATTTTGAAATAACTGGACATTGCAAAGAAAATAAACGAAAGAATATCAACGTTAGAGAATTGACGCAATTTTGGATTGATGATAAGGGCAATTTTGAAATAATGGCACGGGCAATGTATGCTAATTGGCATTCTTATAATTGGACGGGGGATATAGAAATTAGGCCTAAAAATGATTTACAAAAATATGACGTATATCCGGTTGCTATTTATCCAAAATCAAAGTTTCGGAAAGTACATCGGAAATATGGAATAAACTCACAGTTGAGGGGATTAACCTTATTTCAAGCGGTTAGAATAATTCCCAAAGAATGCAAAGCAGAAACCCTTTTGAAAGCAAAACAATATGAACTATTGTATTTGATTGACACCAATAGAAAAGATGTGTATATGTGGTGGCACGCTATCAAAATTTGCCTGAGAAATAAATACAAGATTAAAGATAGTCGTATTTGGGTAGATTATTTGGAGTTGCTGAAGTTTTTTAATAAAATTTCAACGCAAACAAGATATTGAAATTAAAAAGCAACGTGCAGCCAAAGATGAAAAGCAATTTAGGAAGATGAAATCCAATTATTTTGGTGTGTCATTTTCAGATAATCTGATACAAATAAAAGTGCTTGATACTGTCGAAGATTACATCACAGAGGGCGACATTTTACATCATTGTCTATTTGCAAACGAATATCATTTAAAGCCGGATACATTGATTTTATCGGCACGGATAGGTGGCAAGCCTATTGAAACAATAGAAGTGTGTTTGGATACGTTCAAAGTGTTGCAGTCACGTGGGAAATTCAACACAGAAACAAAATATCACGCACGTATATTGAAGTTGCTTGAGGGGAATGTGGAGCGATTAAGAATTAGAAAAAACAACAATGAATTACATAGAACTGATTAATAACTTTTGGATTGTAAACGAAGAGCATTCATTCCAACCAACAGCAGTTGCACTTTACTTTTATTTATTAAGGGTAAACAACAGATGTTCTTGGAAAGAAACCTTTAAACACAATAACAAAAAAATAGAGGCAGAACTAAGTGTTAGCTATAAATCTCTATGTACAGCAAGAAATGTTGCAAACACAACCTATTCCCTGACCTCTGCAATAAAAGACGAGGTTGCGGACGAGGTGTCGGCAGAGGTAGTGGACGAGGTAGAGGGCGAGGTTCGGACGAGGTTCGGGAAGAGTAAAGATAAACCAAACAAAACTAAACCAAAGAAAAAGAAAAATACAAAAGAAACTTTTGATTTGTCCTTTGTTGATGTTGCTTTTGTGTCGATTGTTAAAGATTTCATTCAGTACCGTAAAAGCGACTTGAAAAAGCCGTTTAAAACCGAAAGGGGCGTCAAAATGTTTTACAACGAACTTTTGAAACTTTCGAAAAACAATTTACAAAAAGCTAAACAGTTGGCGGAATATGCAAAAGGGAAAGAGTGGCAAACTGTTTACAAAATCGAGGAAGGTCAATCAAAATCAGACAGCCACCCAATGACGGATTTTAAAAACCCACAAGATTATGAGCGATTTTAATTTTTCAGAGATTGTAAAAAGTATGCAGGAACACGGAATGCCAATAGGTGCAACGCCAATTCGCTTTCAAATTCCTGAGGCTAAAAAATGGCTAAAAATGGGGCTAAAATATTTCATCGAAAAAGAGGGCAAACAGCCTAAGTGGCTTAATCCTTATGATGAAGTAGCCGAATGGCTTTCGGACAGTAAAGGCAAAGGACTGCTCCTATACGGAAATGTAGGGCAAGGGAAATCGGTGCTTAGCCGGTTGGTTCTTCCGGGTATTATTTTGAAATTCACAAACAAGCCGGTAACTGTTTGCAATGTGGACGAAATGAACGCTAACGTTGATGCTTTAAAAAAGAAAAAAATCATCAGCTTGGACGACATCGGCACGGAAACAATGATAAACGACTACGGCAACAAGCGAAATGCTTTTGCCGAGATAATGGACAATGCCGAAAAGACGGGGCAAATAGTGATTATTTCCACTAACTTAGGCAAAGAGGGGCTAATCGAAAAATACGGCGACCGTGTGTTCGATAGGATTTTGGCAACAACCCAAAGGGTGTTGTTTAAGGGACAGAGTTTAAGACGATAAAATCAACAAATAAAACAAAGATATATGAGGACTTTGTTTTTTATGAAAAAGTTTCTATATTTGTAATCTCTTAGCTGGCGATAATGTTTCGCCAAAATGAATAACATAAAATCAAGAATAATTAAGACCGTCAATGTAAAGTGGCGGGACTTAAAGTTTATCCAACAAGATAATTTCAAAGAGTGGATAGACAACGGAAATCAGAAGTTAGTAGATAGTATTTTAAAATACCAATTTGCTGACCCTTTTAAGGTTTGGCAAGATGGCGATGTTTTGTATTGTCTTGATGGCAAACACAGAACGTTAGATTTAGAGCAAATCAGTTCTTTGCCCGGTGTTACTGTACCCGAAGAATTACCCGCAACATTTATCGATTGTAAAGATAAAAAAGAGGCTGCGGAGCTTGTTCTTGTGTATTCTTCTCAATATGCAAAAATCACACAACAGGGATTAATTGATTTTACGGAAGAATTTGATATTGATGTTTTAGATTTAAACGAAATATCATTGCCGGATTTGGAATTGGGTGTGTTAGTTGATGACGATATTTCCTTTCCTAAAGATTTGGTTGCTCCGAAGAAAAACAATCCGCCAACAATCAAACTGACGTTCGAAAACAGCAAGCAAAGCAAAAAATTTGAGAATGAGT
>PDWI01008699.1_pt1 | contig 11888 bp, 11 predicted proteins | sample 1430891 | NCBI WGS metagenome assembly PDWI01 (sample SAMN01162508, study PRJNA174530) | Oral metagenome, whole genome shotgun sequencing project. | biome: Marine environment; feature: Marine mammal; material: Swab sample of the gingival sulcus; isolation source: swab sample of gingival sulcus...
TTTTTATTCATAACCTTTCAATACTCGTAAAGCTAATAATGATAAGCCTTACAAGCTTTTTTACCATTAAAAATGTCCATTACACCTGAAATAACTTAACAGTTGTTACGGCGTAACCCGACATCTATGAGTTTGAGTAGGATGGATGGAGCGAGGAACGAGCGATATCCACCGCTTACAGGCATTTCGTTTTTCTTAATGTCTAATTGTCTAGTTTGTCTGGTTATTTGCTTTATTGCTTGTTAGTAATCGGGTTCAGACGGTGGTGATGACGCACCCTACGGTTTTTTGATATATTGTAGATTATAGGTTTTTGGTACCGTCATTCTGGTTGGTAATCTTTTGTAGAAAATTTATAGGATGAGTAGAGCGATAGCGAAACCCAGCAATTACAGTGAGTTGGTTTTTACGCAAAATTCTGAATTCATAGAAAGCTGGGTTTCGTACCTCTACCTAGCCTACTACGGGTGACGTTTTCGATGGCAAGCCTTGTTCCAATGATTAATTTATTCCGTTATAACGCTTTATTTGCTTTTGGGTGTGGATAAAAGTAGCAAAAGTCCCGTGCTGGCAACGCCTAATAATAATATGAGTAAAGTGTTTTTCCCATAATACTGGTAAGCAATACCAGGTAAATAAGAACCAGCCACGCCCCTGTATAATAAAATGTCATATATAGTGCATTGATAATATTTTTATTTTCTTTGCTTACGCGATTTACTTCGGCAACTGCAATTGAATGAACCAAAAACATTGAGCCACAAAATAAGAAAAGTACGGCAAAAATAATCACAATATTGGGAATAAAGAGTAGGGCTATCGCACTAATAAAGACAACAAACCCCATAGTCATCACGGTTTTAGCATTACCAATAAGGCTCAAGAGTCGCTGTGCATTCAGCGAGCTAATGACGCCCATAATAAATCCCGCATAAATCAAACCAATGGTGATTGGTGTGGTTTTTCCCAATTGCTCCTCAATAATAAAAGGCAAATAATTGAGTACGGCAATAAAGCAAAAAAATAAACAAAAAATACTGCTGTACGTTTTTATTAGAATTGGAGTCGATAGAATAGTACCTAAATTTTTAAGGTTGATTTTATTGTGTTGTTTGGCTTTTTGCTTTTCAGGGCTGGCTTTAATAGAAAGTGCAGTCATAAATAGTGCTAACGCCAATCCATAGTAGAAAAAGTGCCAGGAAAAATAAGTGGCAAAAAAGCCTGAAAGCACTCTACCTAACAAACCACCTAAAATAGTCCCCGTAATAAACAACGACATATTTTTCTGCAATTCACGGCTGCTTGTGCATTCGGTGGCAATGTAGGTAGTAACCGCCGTCAATACGGCAGGTAGTAGCAGCCCCTGTAAAAAACGTACTAGAAAGGATAGTAAGTAACTGTCGCTATAAGCAAACAGTAAGCAACTGGCTGACATTGCTAATAACGCATAGCGTAGTAATTGCAGTGGTGAAAAACGCGATAATAAATGCCCGTAAAGAAGAGGAGCAGCAGCTAATGGGATTAGCGTTGCCGTCATCAAAGCACCTGCACTGGTGATGCTAATCTGATAATAATCGGCAAAAAACGGCAGTAAAGGCTGTGGAGAATACAGCACAAAGTAAGAAAAAATAGCCGCAATTGTTGTCGTTTTTCTTATCATTCAAATCAAATATTATTCAATTTTTAAACCAAAAAAGCACAAGACACACAAAAGGTGTCTCATGCTTTAAAAGTGCTTTGTCATCAAAAACAAATCATTAAACTGTTTCTGGTTTTTCTCCAGCAATTTTAGCCAGTGCTTCTTCTTGCTGTCTTAGCTCTTCTTCGCTAGGCAGTGGGTTACGAGAACCAACAGCTTCTTCGATAGAGTTAAAGCCATCTTTCTTCAGTAGCTTAACCAAGCCACGGTTGATTTCACTGATGTTTTGTGGTCCATCGAAAATCATCGTTGTAATCATGTGTAGCAAGTTTGCACCCGAAGTGATTTTTTCATAAGCATCTTGTGCTGTGAAAATACCACCCACACCGATAATGGTTAATTTACCACGTGTGCGACGGTAGACATGTCTAACTACATCGGTAGAAATACGTTGTAGCGGTAAACCACTTAACGCACCTTTATGGAAAGTGAGTTCTTCTTTGATGTACTCGTCGTTGTATGCAGGTTTTGCTAAGTTAGTCAGTACAACCCCCTCAATGCCATGCTCCATACAGCCATCAACGATAGTATTAATTTCTGAAATGCTCATGTCAGCAGCTAATTTGACATAGATTGGCTTGCCTTCAACGCGGTTTTCATTCGCTGCTGTTAGTAGTGCATCTAAGTTTCTTTTGACAACAAACGGTTCGCCGTCTTGTGTGTTTGGACAACTGATGTTTAACGTGTAGTAGTCACCAATGTCCTTAAACTCTTGCATGGTTTTAACATAGTCAGCAACAGATTGCTCAAGTACGAAACAAGGTGTCAAGTTAGATTTTGCCGCACTGATACCAACACGTAAGCGACCAAAGTCAACGCCACGTAAACGGTCGGCAATTTTCTTAGAGCCTTGGTTGTTCAATCCGTACCAAACCAAAATGGATTTTGATTTTTTTAAACGGAATAAACGGTTACCTGCACCAGGGTTTCCAGGACAAACTTCACCTGTGAACGAACCCAATTCAGCTAAACCAAAACCCATACGTGGGTAAACCTTAGTTAACTCACCATCTTTATCAAAACCTGCAGATAAACCAACAGGTGAATCGTAGCTCACGCCGTCGACAGTGGTTTTTAACATAGGATGACGGTAACTAAATAACAAACTGACCAAAGCAAGTGACAGTGGGTTTGATCCTAGTTTTACACCAACAGCCTTAAATACATCATGGGCTTTTTCTGGTTTCATTAAAAAAATAAATGGTTTCATTAATCCTTTGTAAAATATTCTTAGGATTAGATTTCGAATGCCGATAATCATACTCATGGTTTCTACCTCAAATTGCTTATTAGTTTGAAAAAATATTCCTTGTTCTTCTATTGGAATGCTCAATTGCATATTATACATTCATTGTATTTAAATAGAAACGGAAATAGGAATAATTTGCTTTAATATTTTATTTTATGTTTTTTTAGCTGGGTATTTGGGCGTTAAACGAATGCCTGTTTTATGTGAGTTCCTCAGTCAGGCTGTACATTTTTAAGTGCTTCCTATAATATGCCACATGAGTATTTAATTAGCATTTAGGGAACCATAGTAAATAAAGGGAAGTGTTGTAATTGAAAGCAGTAACTTAACTTAGCAATTATAGTTATGCTAACTCAGACAAATAGTTAAAATGACCATAGCGTAATGAAAAAAATGAAAACATATATTGAACAGTGTTTACTCTGGAAAGAAAATAGAGCGGCAGGATTTTTTAAACAAAACCCCGAGGACTTTATTGTCCGCGAAGTGCTTGAATGGGATTTTACTGGTGAAGGCGAGCACATTTTTCTACAAATAGAAAAAATCGGCTGTAATACAGCTTGGGTAGCTAAACAATTGGCGAAATTTTACGGCGTTCCGCCGCGTGATGTGAGCTACTCAGGGCTCAAAGATAGACATGCCAAAACAACACAATATTTTTCTATACGCGTACCTGGCGTGAAAGCGGGGCTTTACGATATACCAAAACACGATGAATATCGCGTGATTTTCCATAGTCTGCACCATAAAAAATTAAAAAGAGGCAATCATAAATTCAATGATTTTATTATTCGCTTACGCGATGTCTCTGGGGATATTGCATTGGTTGAAGAACATTTGGCCTTTATTCGCGACAATGGTTGCCCTAATTTGTTCGATACACAACGTTTTGGCCATGGAAATAATAACTTACTTCGCTTAATGGCTTGGGTAAATGGTGAGATTGAACTGCGAAAACGCGATGAAAAAAGTATTGTTTTGTCGGCATTGCGTGCCAGTATTTTTAATCGTCAGCTAGCAGAGCGTGTGCAAAATAATACTTGGCAGAAAGTGTTAGATGGTGACAGAGTGATTTTAGACGGTAGCCACAGCCACTTTACCCCCGAAACTATCGATGAAACCATTACGCAGCGTGCCGCTGAAAAAGATATTCATCCTGCGGGCATTTTAGTTGGGGAAAGCAGTGATTTTAGCGAAAAAACGGAAATGCTTGAAACTTTGATGCGTAGAGAACACCTTAAAGAAGATTATCGTCCGCTGAGGCTCAACGTACAAAACCTCCAATGGCAAGCAGAGGGCAAAGACTTTGTCATCTGCTTGCGATTGCCCTCAGGTGCTTATGCCAGTGGTGTTATCAAACAGGTTTTTGCTATTGAGTGATAACTTGTTATTACTCTGAGAGTTTTAGTACGGCTAACACTAAAATTTATCAAAATAGTACCGTCATTCTGTAAAAGCCCATTATGTGGGTTTGCTCGATTTGAACGTGCTTTTAAGCTGGTACAGCAATCAAATCGTGGTCGGTTGCATCTGTGATTTCCACATGCACGATTTGCCCAGGTTCTGCACCGTAAATTTCTTCAATTTGAACAATGCCATCAATCTCTGGTGCATCGTAGATGGTTCGACCTAGAGCGACATTCTTAATCTCATCGTCTTCGATAATATCATCAATAATAACGGGCTGAATTGAACCAATTTTATCAGCGAGTTTTTCAGCACTGATTTGGGCTTGTAGTGCCATTAGACGCTCTAATCGCTCGGCTTTAACTTCTTCTGGTAGGTGATTAGCAAATTGATGTGATTTTGCACCTTCAACGTCAGAATACATAAATGCCCCTACGCGATCGAGACGAACTTCGCTGAGAAAATCTAAAAGCTCTTGGAATTGAGCCTCTGTTTCCCCTGGAAAACCAACAATAAAGGTCGAACGCAAGGCAATATCAGGGGCGATTTCACGCCACTTGGCAATGCGAGAAATAACTTTTTCCGCGTGGGCTGGGCGTTTCATGGCTCGCAAGATATCGTGGTTCGCGTGCTGAAAAGGAATATCTAAGTAGGGAAGGATTTTGCCTTCTGCCATCAGTGGAATCAAATCATCGACACTAGGGTAGGGATAAATGTAGTGCAGACGTGTCCAAATATCAAAAGAGGACAAGGCTTCACAAAGTTCTTTAATACGAGACTTTAACGGACGGCCGTTATAAAAATCCGTTTTGTATTTAATATCGACACCGTAAGCACTGGTGTCTTGGGAGACGACCAAAAGTTCTTTCACGCCAGCGTTAGCCAATTTTTCTGCTTCAGCAATGACGTCACCAGCAGGACGAGAGGCGAGTTTCCCTCGCAAATCAGGAATAATGCAAAAAGAGCAGGTGTGGTTACAGCCCTCAGAAATTTTCAGATAGGCGTAATGTCTCGGCGTGAGTTTAACGCCTTGTGGCGGCACCAAGTCAAGAAATTGATTATTTTCAGGCTTTGGCAAGTGTTTGTGAACTTGCTCCATGACTTCTTCGTAGGCATGTGGTCCCGAAATTGCTAAGACTGATGGATGAACGTCAATGACTTTGCCTTCGGTTTTACCTAGGCAACCTGTAACGATGACTCTGCCATTTTTTTCAATGGCTTCTCCGATGGTATTTAAAGATTCTGCAATCGCTGAGTCAATAAAACCACAGGTGTTAACGATAACTAAACCAGCGTCTTCGTAAGTGTCAACGATGTCGTAACCATCGGTGCGTAGTTGCGTTAAGATACGTTCGGAATCGACAAGGGCTTTGGGGCAGCCTAAGCTGATAAAACCAACTTTGGGTGCTGTTTGTGTGTTTGTGTGCATGGGAACTGTCTAAAAAGTTAAAGTTTGTGTTTCTATTATGATATTTATCTTGTGGCGTTATTATATTTTCAGTTGTCGCCACTTTTGTGATTTTTTTGCGTATTCTAGCAGAACCATAAATAAAAGCGATAGTAAAGCCAGTTGCAGACAGTTCTGAGCACGTTAATCATCATACAGAATGACGGTACCAATCGCTAAAAATAACCATTGTCGAAGCTTGGGTAAGCAGTTAAAATAAGCTTTTCTCAGTCAATCTTTTCGGTAAGTTTATGCTGTATTCAATTTTACGTCCTTTGCTATTTTCTATGCCTGCTGAGCAGGCTCACCATGCAGCTTTATCACTGTTAGATAAGACCAATTGTTTACGTCCCGTGCCTAATTTGCACACCTCGCCCACGAAAGTCATGGGGCTAAATTTTCCGAATAAAGTTGGCTTGGCTGCTGGATTGGATAAAAATGCGGCTTACGTGACGGCTTTGGGTAAAATGGGCTTTGGTTTTATTGAAGTAGGAACGGTAACACCTCGCCCTCAGCCTGGTAATCCACAACCTAGATTATTTAGACTGCCCGAACAACAAGCCATTATTAACCGCATGGGTTTTAACAATGACGGCGTTGAGCAATTAATTCAGAACGTACAACGGGCAAGCTATTCAGGGATTTTGGGTATTAATATTGGAAAAAACAAAGACACCCCCAATGAAAATGCCGTTGATGATTATTTGATTTGTCTGGAAAAAGTTTACCCTTACGCCGACTATATCACCATCAATATCTCTAGCCCAAATACTCAAGGACTGAGGGATTTGCAACACGAAGACGAATTAAAACAGCTTTTAGACCAATTAAAATTGGCACAAACACAGCTCACAGAAAAAACGGGGAACTACCGACCGATTGTCGTAAAAATTGCGCCAGATCTAACTGATGAAGCAGTCGTGGCTATTGGGCAAACTATTAAAAATGCAGGTATGGATGGCGTTATTGCAACGAACACGACCATTGATAAAACCTCAGTAGCAAACTTGCAACACGGTAGCGAAGAAGGTGGGCTTTCAGGTGTGCCTGTACGAGATAAGTCAACTAAAGTAATTCGCTTACTCGCTGATAGTTTAAATGGTGAGCTACCGATTATTGGGGTGGGGGGGATTTCATCCGCTGACGATGCTCGCGACAAATTACAAGCCGGGGCTAGTTTGGTCCAAGTTTATACGGGCTTAATCTATAAAGGTTTTGATTTGGTTTCTGAATTAAAAAACCTTTGATAAAATTTGCTAAAATTAAAAGGACAAACAGCCCATTAACAAGTACTAAAAACAATATCAACAAACATTAACGAGAGATATTAACAATATGACATCGTCATTTATCGAACAGGCAAAAAATACATTACGAATTGAATCTGCTGAGATTACAGCGATGATTGATCGGATTGATGAAAGTTTCAACCAAGCTTGCGAGTCCATTCGTGGTATTCGTGGGCGAGTCGTTGTCATTGGCATGGGAAAATCTGGACATGTCGGCAATAAAATTGCAGCAACCTTGGCAAGTACGGGAACGCCCGCATTTTTTGTTCACCCTGCCGAGGCCAGCCACGGCGATTTAGGGATGATTACGGAGGCAGATTTGGTTTTGGCCATTTCCAATTCAGGCGAAACGGAAGAAGTACTTTCTATTTTGCCCGTTATCAAGCGATTGGGCGTGCCGATGATTGCGTTTACTGGCAATGAAAAATCTACCTTGGCTAGACAGTCCAATATTCATTTGAGCATTAAAGTTGAAAAAGAAGCCTGTCCACTCAATTTGGCTCCGACAGCCAGTACGACCGTAACACTGGCACTGGGTGATGCATTGGCTGTGGCCTTATTAGCTGCCAGTGGTTTTAATGCCGACGATTTTGCTCGTTCTCACCCCGGCGGAAAGCTTGGGAAAAAATTACTGACTTATGTCGAAGACATTATGCGGACAGGTGAGGAAATCCCTATGAGTCGCGCCGAAGATTCCTTGTTGCAAGGCATTGTCAGTATTTCTCACGGCGGTATGGGAATGACCGTTATTGTTGATGATAGCCAACAGGTTCAGGGCGTTTTCACAGACGGTGATTTGCGACGTTTATTTGATGAGCACGGTGAAAATTCACTCAATTTATCGGCAATCTCACTCAAGGACTATATGCATGAAAATCCACAGTGCATTAATCAACGTGCACTGGCCGCTGAGGCATTGCAGTTAATGGAAGAAAGACGAGTTTCCGCCTTGCCCGTTATCAATGAACAACAGCAATTAATTGGTGCCTTGAATATGCACGATTTACTCAGAGCGGGGATTGCCTAGAATGACGGTACCAAATAATCAAAAAACTTTAGAAAAAGTACTTTCTGCCGCGAAAACCATTCGTTTGTTGATTTTGGATGTCGACGGTGTTTTAACGAATGGGGAATTGTTTTTCTTTGAGAGTGGCGAATACAAAGCTTTTAATTCTCGCGATGGCTTAGGTATTGCTTTACTGGTTCAATCTGGCATCGAATTAGCGATTATTTCGGGAAATCGCTCAGAAGCAGTCGAAAAACGTTTCAAAAAGTTTGGCATTCGTCACGTTTATCAAGGCGTGGAAGACAAAGCCATTGTCTACCAAATGATAAAAAAGGATTTAGGTTTGTCAGATAGTGAGATTGCTTATATGGGGGATGACCTCATCGATTTGCCCGTGATGACTAAAGTAGGGCTGCCAACTGCAGTTGCTGATGCCGATGATTTTGTAAAATCTTACAGTGACTGGATTTCTCAGTACAATGGCGGTAAAGGTGCAGTACGCGAGCTATGTGAATTGATTTTGCAGGCACAAGGCAAGCTAGAATCCTTGCGTCAGCAATTTGTACAATAGGTTTTAAATGAAAAATTTAATGATAATTGCTATCTTGGCTCTGCTGGCTATAGGCAGTTTTTTCTTTTTACGCGGTTTACAAGATGAACTCGCCCCAAAAGTAGTGGAAGAAAAAATTCAACCCATTGCTGTAGGCTATAAAGTTGAAACACGCGTATACAATGAAAAAAATCAACTCGCTTACCAAGTTGTCAGTGATAAAATCATTGAATATTCTAAAAAACACGGTACAGAATTTCATCAACCGCTGGTTTGGTCATGGGACAGTCAGCAACAGCTCAATTGGAAAGGGCAGTCAAGTGAGGCGTTCCTCACTGGCAATCATGAACTTTTAACCATGAAAAAAAACGTTGAAATCGTAGAGTCCCCTGATAGTGATAAGCCGATTTATCTTAATGGAGAGGAAATCTTTTATAACGCAAAAACAAGTATGCTAGAAAGCCAGTTGCCCACTAAAGTTGATGACGGTACAAGCTGGCAGACTTCAAATAAGATGCAAGTCAATACGAAAACAGAACAGGTTGTGGTAACGGGAAGTGTTAAAGCTCGTTTTCAAACCGCGACAGTTGGCAACAAAACGAACTAACAAAAAGGATAAACGATGCAAAAAATCAACATGCAAAAAATCATAAAAAAAACTATTACATCCGTGCTGGCAGTTAAGTTTATTTCGCTATGCTTTGTGGCGACATGCTTCACTTTTTCAGTCAATGCAGAGGAAAATACAAAAAGTACTGATATGCCGATTGACTTAACGGCCGACAAAGGAACTTTCGACCAAAAAAAAGGCATCGCCATCTATAATGGCAATGTTAAAGTAACACAAGGTTTTTCGACGATTTGGGCCGATAGAATGGTGATTACTTTAAAAAACAATGTGGCTTACTTGATTGAAGCAACAGGTAAAAAAGACGTTCCTGTCAAATTCCACTACAAAGGTGATAAACAACCTATTAATGGTCAGGGACATAAAATGGTTTATAAAGTGCCTCAAAAAACAGTTATCTTAACTGGCAATGCCGTAGTTGAGCAGGGAGAGGATGTTGTCAAAGGTGAGGTCATTAACTATGATTTAGATAAGGAAGTTATCGGTGGCAAGCGTGTCCAAATGACTTTTCTTCCCAAAGAATAGCCAAGGAACAGGATATTAAGCCAATGAGCAAATTAATCATTGAAGGGGTTTCAAAAACCTACAAAAAAAGAACGGTAGTCGATCAAGCGAGCTTTTCTGTCGAAAGTGGTATGGTAGTAGGCTTGCTAGGTCCCAATGGGGCAGGGAAGACAACCAGCTTTTATATGACCGTGGGCTTAATAAGACCTGATTCTGGACGCGTGCTATTAGACGAGCAAAATATAACGCGTTTGTCTATGCACCGAAGAGCTCAAGCTGGTATCGGTTATTTACCTCAAGAAGCTTCAATTTTTAGAAAAATGAGTGTTTTTGATAATGTCTACAGCGTCTTACAAATGCAAATCCGACGCGGAAAGCTCTCCAAAAAAGCCGCCAAAGACAAAGCAATGTCACTGCTAGAAGAACTAGGCGTGACACACATTAAGAATGAATTGGGCTTAAGTCTATCTGGTGGTGAGCGACGACGAGTGGAAATCGCTCGCAGTTTGGCAACTGATCCCGCATTTATTTTACTGGATGAGCCATTTGCTGGTGTTGATCCGATTTCAATTAAAGAAATTAAAAATATTGTCTTACACTTGAAAAACCGTCATATCGGGGTGTTAATTACCGATCACAACGTACGCGAGACCTTACAAATTTGTGACCAAGCCTACATCATGTCAGAGGGTAAAGTGATCGCTGAAGGCACGGCTGAGCAAGTTCTCAATAATCAGCTAGTCAAAGAAGTTTATCTAGGTGACGATTTCCGCATTTAGTAATCCCAGAAACCACACAGCTGAGTTGGATGTGCATAGATTTTAACTAGCAGCTGGGAAAATAAAACATTTAACTATAGGACAGAATGACGGTACAATAACGCTAATTAATATCATTCTTAGTCATGTCGAAAGTTTTTGTCACGACTATATCTTTGTTAAACGGCTTATGGTTAAACTATGCTAATTGTTCTTGCTGCAATTGTACCAACAATTTTATTATTAATTCTCGGCAATATTCTGCGTCGCAGAACCTTTGTTCCGCTTGATTTTTGGCCTGCCAGCGACAGGCTGACTTATTATATTTTGTTCCCCTCGCTGTTGATTACCAAAGTCTCCCAAGTTGACTTGTCCAAAGTTAATTTTTTGCAAATTGTCATTTTTTTATTACTTTACTTTGCTATTCTTTCTTTTGTCGTTTGGGGTATTTATCGCACAACCCATTCAGAACCCAAGCAGTTTAGCTCTATTTATCAAGGTGTTTTGCGTTTTAATAGCTATGTTTTTTTCGCAATTATTGAAGCAATTTGGGGACAAGATGCCTTAGCATTAGCAGCATTACTGGCAGGGGTGATTATTCCCATGGTGAATGTTTGCTGTGTTGCATCTTTTTCTATTGGCAGTGGTAATTTTTGCTTATCAAGCACAGTCAAGAGTATCATCCAAAACCCACTGATTATTGGGGCATTACTGGGCTTTTTGGTAAATATTTTCCCAGTGCTTATGCCGACAGTTTTATTTGATAGCATGGCGATATTATCAAAAGCAGCATTGCCTTTGGCACTGTTGTCTGTAGGGGCAGCGATACGCGTTAAAATGTTATTTATTGACCAGGCAAGCTTTTCTAAACTTGCCTTGTGGTTAACCACGGTCACGCGTTTAATTCTCGTTCCTTCTCTTGCTTGGGTGATTGCCTATCTATTAGGTATTAACGAACAAATTCAAGTCATTTTGGTGGTTTTTGCAGCCGTTCCTACCGCGACTTCCTCGTATATTTTGTCAAAACAACTCAAAGGGGACGCCGATATGATGACGGCGATTATCAGTTTGCAAACTGTCTCATCGATATTAAGCTTGATTATGTGGCTAACAATACTGTTTTAAGGCGTTGTGTATAAAAATTAATCCATAGTCATGCCTCTTGCCTACAATGTGACGCCACAAAATAGTTTTTCATTCATATTCTAAATTATAGTTGTAGGGTGCGTCGTGACGCACTGATAGATGAGCTTTTCGTTTTTCTTAATGTCTAATTAGCCTAGTTTGTTTGGTTATTTGCCTTATTGCTTGTTAGTAATTGGGTTCAGGCGGTGCGTGATGACGCACCCTA
>PDWI01012401.1_pt1 | contig 11888 bp, 7 predicted proteins | sample 1430891 | NCBI WGS metagenome assembly PDWI01 (sample SAMN01162508, study PRJNA174530) | Oral metagenome, whole genome shotgun sequencing project. | biome: Marine environment; feature: Marine mammal; material: Swab sample of the gingival sulcus; isolation source: swab sample of gingival sulcus...
TGTTAAACTGCAAATATTATAGTATTGAAAAGTTTTTTTCTAAAATCCCTAAATTTAACCCCAAATTATTTGCTTTTAACTTAGAATTCGACAGGCTCAGCGACCACCTCAACGAGCAAAATGAAATATAAATACATCAGCAAGATTAAGATGATACTTCCGAATTTATTTAGGACATAAGTGTTTGAAGACTCTGCTAGGATGAGGGTGGTTTTGTATATTTCTGGCATTTTGTATATCTTTGATATTTAGTAAAAAACGAAGTAGATACTTGCAGATATAGATGAATAACAAAATACAAGACATTAAGCAACGATTTGGCATAATAGGGCGTAGTCCCTTGTTGGATAGAGCAATAAGCATTGCAATGCAAGTTGCTCCGACGGATATGTCTGTATTGATTATTGGAGAGAGTGGTGTCGGGAAGGAGAATTTCCCTAAGATTATCCATCAGACAAGCTTACGCAAACATAATAGTTACATCGCCGTAAACTGTGGAGCTATTCCAGAGGGGACGATTGATTCGGAGCTATTTGGACACCTAAAAGGCTCTTTTACGGGGGCGATGAATGACCGAAAGGGTTACTTCCAAGAAGCTGATGGAGGGACAATCTTTTTAGATGAGGTGGGCGAACTCCCATTATCGACTCAAGCTCGTCTGCTTCGTGTGCTAGAAACAGGAGAGTTTATTCCAGTGGGAGCAAGCACTCCGATGAAGACTGATGTGCGTATCGTAGCAGCGACGAATGTAAACCTAGAGGAGGCAGTGCGACAAGGGCGTTTTCGTGAGGATTTGCTTTTTCGTCTGAATACTGTGCCTATTGAGATACCCCCTCTAAGGAAACGCCGAGAAGATATTAGTTTGCTCTTTCGCTTTTTTGCCTCTCAAGCAGGGGACAAATATCATATGCCTCCACTACGTCTGACTGAAGATGCTGAAGATTTACTCAAAAGCTACGATTGGTTAGGTAATATTCGAGAGTTACGTAACCTCGCAGATAGAATTAGTATCCTAGAGGAGGAGCGTACGATTAGTGCTAATCTGCTGAAGGTTTATCTGCCTAAGGCAATGGACTTAGATTATCGTCCAGCTCTAAGACAAGATAAACCCCAAGAAGAATCAGGGGCAAGCGACCCAATGCTTTGGAAACTTTACCTTGATATGCGTCAAGAGCTAAACGAACTAAAGTCGCTCGTTGCATCGATGGTTCAAGGCTCTATGCCTAATTACTCGGTTAGTCAAGAACCTAAAGAACTAAAGGCATCACCTAAGGTATTAGCTCCTAATAGAGAGCTTGCCGATGGCTTTGATAATACTGCTTATTGGCAGAGTAATGATAATCGCTCTAACCTGATGGATACGGAGGATGTAGAGGCTCAGATTATCGAGGCTAATCTTGGGGCAGAAGAGGGTGCTTCGCTCGAAGATATGGAGCGAAATATGATTATTGCGACACTGAAGAAGTATCAAGGTAAGCGTCGCCCAACGGCAGAAGAATTGAAAATCTCAGAGCGAACACTCTATAGAAAAATTAAAGAATATGGTTTGGAATTATAAAATAAAAAGGGGACTTTGGCTTACTTTGGGTTTTCTTGCCCTAGGCTTAAGCCTTGTGGCTTGTAGCATAAGCTATAAGTTTAACGGAGGTTCTCTAGACTATACACGTCTGCATACAATTTCTATTGCAGATGTGAACAATAGAGCCCCTCAGATTTATCCACCTCTTGCCGTTAAGCTGACAGAAGACCTCAAAGATTTCTATACGCAACGAACACGTCTAGACCTTGTACCTCGTGCTGGCGACCTTGAGCTTGAGTGCGTCATTACAGGCTATGACCTTAGTCCAATGGCTGTTAAGCAGGACAACTTTGCTGATAGAACGATGTTTAAGCTAACGGTTCAAGTAAAGTATGTCAATCACGATAATGAGAAAGAAAGCTTTGATAGAAGTTTCTCTGTTCATCGAGATTTTGGACGAGATCAACCTTTTGAGGCAGTACAAGACCAGCTCCTAGAGGAGATGGTTGAGGAGCTTATCAAGCAGATTTACAACGCAACGGTAGAAAACTGGTAGTACAATGACCCTCGACGAGCTATATATCTATATCGAACAGCCAGAGCGACTAGGAGCTGAGAGCTTACCAGCTCTTAAAAGTTTGGTGGCAACCTATCCTTATTGTGCTACTCTAGTCTTCCTCTATCTCTACAACCTAGCTCGTTGTCGTGATTTGCAGTATACCTCGGAGCTGAAGAGATTAAGTCCCTATCTACACGATAGGAGCGTGCTTTTTCAGCTCGTAGAGGGTGGCTTGCCGATAAAAAAAGCAAATGTTCTGAAGGAGGGCGAAGACGATGCTTTCTCATTAATAGAGCGTTTCCTTGGTCAGCAGAAAGCTTCGGGACAGGATTTACCAAGTGAGCTCAGTTATGGCGTGGGAGCATCTGATAGAGATGATTATTTTGCTTCGGAGCTAGGACAGGCTTCACTGGAGAAAAGTAAACAAATAGGTCAAGAAGAAGGGCGTGTAAGAGAAAATCAAGTCCCTTCAGAGGCAAAGCAAAGTACGGATAAAGTCGAAGGGGAAGCTGAGCTTGAAGAAGAGCTTTTCACCGAAACGCTCGCTAAAATATATATCAAACAAGGAAAATATGATAAAGCTTTGCGTATAATTCGCTCAATAAGTTTGAATTATCCAAAAAAAAATCGTTACTTTGCAAATCAGATACGTTTTTTAGAACTGTTAGTTAGAAATTTTAATCGTACTAGCTGCTATAGCATTAGTATTTATTGTATTAGTTCAGAAATCAAAAGGAGGAGGCTTGGCATCTGGGTTCTCTTCTAGTAACCAAATTATGGGCGTTCGTAAGACTACGGACTTCTTGGAGAAAGCTACTTGGTGGCTTGCTGGAGGAATTATGGCACTCTGTGTCATTTCTACAATTTTCCTAGACTCAGCTAACCCAGCAGAGAACGTTGACGTTGTGAGCAAGGTTGCTCCTCCAAAGCAAGAAGCTCCAGCTCTTCCTCAGTTTGGTGGCGAAGCTACGACAGTCGAGCAAGCTCCAGCAGAAACACCTGCACCAGCAGAGGCTCAGAACTAAGATAAGCCTAAGAATTACTTAGCTTTCTCTTTGGAGAAAGTTTGCACAATAGGGTATGCCGTTTAGGCGTACCCTATTATGCTTAAAGCTTACTGCTATCGGGAGCGTGATAATTCCATTGAACTAATTTCAAATCCTTACTTATTTGCTCGGTATTTAGTATCTTTGTTCTATATATATTAAACGATTTTTGTGAAAATAAAATGATAAAGAGAATAGTTTTATTGTTAAGTTTCTTTTGTGCTATATCGCTTGCTGTGAAGGCACAAGACGTTGATTATTATCAACCCTATAGCCCTGAACCCTTACCAAAGAATGCCCCTGAGTGGTTTCACGAGATTTATAAAAATCCCTCGAAGGTCAACTTTCATCAAATGGAATTGCTCTTTAGGGATTGGCTAGCAAAAGATGTGAATGCACGTGTCAAGACCTTAGACAAAAAGCCTGCAGTGAACTTTTATCGCCGTTGGGCTAAGGCTTTTCGCCCTTATGCTCAAGCTGATGGGCGTATCGTTTTGCCTACGATTAAGGAGTATTTTGCTCAGCTAGATAAGGTTAATCAAGAAAAAGAACAGTTTCGTGCGACAACTAAAAAGTGGCGAAACATAGGACCAAACGCAACCTATAGCCGAGAGGGGAAAATTAAGGACTCGCAAGCTTGTGTCTATCGCCTTGCCGTTGCTCCTTCAAATCATAATGTTGTTTATTGTGGTGCTGAAACAGGTGTTGTCTTTAGAAGCACTGACAAGGGGCAGACGTGGCAGGCTTGCGATGGGACGCACAACTTTGGAGGGGCAATCTTTTCAGTGGCAGTCCACCCGACTAATCCAGATATTGTCTATGTTGGTGGAGGTATAGGCTTCTGGAAATCAACGAACGCTGGAGCGAGTTGGGAGCGAGTACCTGATGTTGTTGGACGTGTCAATAGCATTCGCATTGCTAAGACTAATTCGAAGAATATAACGCTATCGGTTGGGATTGGTAGTGATAAGCATAATGGCTTCTATCAATCGACAGATGGAGGGCAGTCCTTTAGACAAACCTTTGAAGGTATTTGCCACGATCACGAACTAAAGCCTGATAATGAAGGCGTTGTTTACTTGATTGCCAAGAAAAAAGGTGAGGATAAATTTGCTCTCTATCGCTCTACAGACAGGGGAGTAACCTTTGCTAAGCAGAGAAGTCCTGTGGAGAATATCGTAGCAGGTCGCTTAGCTGTGAGTGAAGCTCCTAATGGGTCGGACTATGTTTATGCTCTTGTTAATACGAGTACTGCTTCTTATGATTCAGGTCTTTATGGAGGGGTTGGGAAACCTTATCTTCTTAAGAGTATAGATGCTGGTGTTACTTGGGAAGATATTACGACTCGCAGTGGCAACCCTCGAGATCCGAAAAACACATTCTCTGGTTTCGTTGATGAAACGCAAGGAGGACAGGGCTACTTTGATATGGCAATTGCCGTATCGAATAAAGACGCTGAACATTTGATTTGGGGTTTGTGTAATGCTTATCGCTCAACAAAAGGAGGTACAGAAGGCTATTACAAAACGGCTATTGGTGGCTATCAAAAGCCAAGCTGGTCGCACCCAGATATTCAAGATATCGTCGTAGCAGGCGATGATACGTGGATCACAACGGACGGAGGAATTAAATACTCGGACAACTTCTTTGCTACAAAAGGAAAAGACCGAAATAATGGCATTTATGCAAGTAATTATCACGGCTTCTCTCAAGGCTGGAATGAGGACGTTATGGCAGGTGGACGTTGGCATAATGGCGACGTCGTGCATACGGCTCGTTATGGAGAGGGGAATACTTTACACATTACTGGTGTAGAGCAGGCGACAGGACACGTAATGCTTTCCAACCCAAATAAGGTTTATTTCTCCGATGGAGGTGTGCATACTATTCCAGAAAAAATAGGAGGGATGGTTATTGACTCTTATGGCGAGTTCTTTACGCCTCACAAACCTTATGAAATGCTGACGACAAGTAATGAGATTGCTTTTGACCCTCGCTATGCTCAACGCTTGATAATGTGTCCAGATGATGATAGGCTTAACGTTTATCTATCGGAGGACGAAGGGCGAAGCTTTAGAAAATATACTTGGGCTGAGGATGAGATTATCTCGAATTATCAGTTCTCTCGCTCTAACCCAGAGAATATTTATACTGCAGGTATCTACTCAATTTACGTCAAGCGAGGCAATGAACCTTTGGATATGTTTTTCCAAGCTTTTGAGATGAGTGGTTCGCAAGTTCTAGCTCCTCTACAGATTGCTGTTGACCCTCATAAGCCAAATACTGTTTGGTGTACTTATTCTCTGGAAAAGGGTAAGGTCGCTTATACTGAAGATGGCGGTGCTACGTGGCAATATCCTCAATCAGAACTTTTCAAAGACAGGCATCTGCATTGGATTGTGCTAACGGGCGATGAGCATAACAGTGTTTATCTTGGTACAGCAGACCCTGATAGAGCAAAGGTTTTTTATAAAGATGATACGCTTAACGAGTGGATTGATTACTCTAATGGCTTACCAAAAGGAGCAAGACTTACTCGCCTAACGCCTTTCTACAAAGAGGGCAAGCTACGAGCTGCGACAAGTCAAGGTATTTGGGAAATCCCATTGTATAATGAGCATTTCCGCCCAACGCCTCAGCCAATGGCTCTGAACCTTGGCAATGGCGACCTAACAGCAAATCCGAATAAAGAGGTGCAGTTTGATAGCTATTCTATCGTCAATCAGAATGACGTTAAGGAATGGGAGTGGGAGTTTAGCCCTAAACCAAAAAGTATTACAAGTTTTAAGGTTCGCAATCCTCGTGTGGTCTTTGGCTACAAAGGCAATTATAATGTTACGTTGAAGATTACCACTGATAAGGGAGTGTTCAAGAAGACCGTCCAGAATATGATTACAATCGGCGGGAATGCCCCCGATAATCCGAATGAAGATACAATCATAACAGCCGTAGAAGACTTGGCTCAGGCTAGAGAAGAGGTCATTATTTTGAACAACGTTCTTAAAGAAAATAGAGAAATGACTCTGAGGGTTAAAGGGCTTAAAGGAGAACGTTTAGTTAGGATACATAACTTAAAAGGAGCTTTGCTTCGTGAACTTACTTTCCCCGAAACGGCAAACTTGCTCCAAATTCCTGCAGGAGGACTAGAAAAGGGGCTTTATATCTTCGAACTGCGAAGCGAAGGCTATCGCTATTATGGTAAATTTATGATTAGATAAGATGTTATCTTACATATATAAACAACTTAAAAAATCAATTCGTTATGAAAAAGATTATTATGTATGGTGCTTTAGTCCTTTCACTCTTGGGACAAAGCCTCTCAGCTCAGAGCGAGCAAAAACCAAAAGACGTGCTTCAAGCACCTGAATGGTTTGCCGACTTAGACAATGTAGAAAAGCTGAACTACTTTGATGTACTGAAGAAATGGAATGATTTCTTAGAAGCTAATCCTTCGGCACGTGTCAAGACGCCTTACAACAAAGCCGTCTTGAACTACTTCAAGCGTTGGCAAAAGCAGTATAAACCTTTTGTTAATAAAGAGGGACGAATCGTCTTGCCTTCGCAAGAAGAAGACATCGCTTACATTACACGTATAAACACTAAGCCTGAAGGTTTGCGTGCAACCTCTGCTGTAGCAAATGTTAAGCCTTGGGAGGTCATCGCTCCTTTTAGAACTTATGATTATAAGACTAAAAAGCCGAAAGCTGCTCAAGCGAATATACAACGCTTAGACGTTTCACGTTCAAACCCTCAAATCCTTTATGCAGGTTCGCAGACAGGAATGGTTTTTCGTACGGACGACAAGGGCGAGCATTGGAAGCCTGTTGCTAAAAACCATTATTTCGGAGGAGAAATCACAAGTCTTGAAATCTCTAAGCAAGACCCTGATAAGGTTGTATTGTGTGCTGGTGCTTTTGTGTGGCTTACGACAGACGGCGGAAAGAACTGGCGTATCATTACCCCACCAGTAAATAGAATAGACGTGGAGAAATGGAGTCAGCACTACAAGAGGTATAGAGGACAGTACCGACGTGTCTATGATGCTGTTTTCTCGCCTGATAATGACAACATTATTCTTCTAGCCAACAAAGACGGTGTCTTCAGAACTACAGATAGTGGTGCAAATTGGGCTATGGTAGCAAATGGAGAGTGCTTTGACATCAAATGGCGAAAGAACAATGAAGCAATCTTCGCCCTCATTCGTGTCAATGAGAAGATGGTGCTACACAAAAGTACAGACCAAGGGCAGACATTTGTTGCCAAAACGTTTACAAACTTTGACGGACACTTATCTTCGGGACGTATTGCCGTTTCTGAAAAAGAGAACGGTAAGAACTACATCTACGTATGGGGTTGTCGCTTTGACAGAAGTCATCGCTACAACGGAGGTCCTCCTATCCTCTTTAAGAGTACTGACAATGGCGAGACTTGGGAGTATTGGGATAAGAAAGATGAAGTTGGACAATCTTGGGATAAGAACGGAGGACAAGGCTACTATGATATGGTCGTTGCGATGAATCCAAGCAATCCTGAGCACGTTGTCTTTGGTCTTTGTAGCCTTTACGAATCAAAAGACGGAGGAGCGACACTGGTTAAACCAAATATCGGTGGTTACTTTGGACGTTTTAGTTTCTTCCATTCAGATATGCAGGACATTCAAGTCTTAGACGGCGAAGAAGCTTGGCTCTCAACAGACGGCGGTATCTTGCACACAAATGACTTCTTTAAGGAAAACGCTACTGTACATATTGAAGGTATCTATGCCTCTGAAATGTGGGGAATGGGTATGGGTTGGAACGAAGATGTAATGGTCGGCGGTCGTAACCATAATGGTAATATGGCTCAGTTGGATTTGTACAACGGTGTAACCATTCATCTTGACGGCACAGAGACTGCTACAGGGCACGTTTTCTTGAGCAATCCTCGTAAGGTACTTTTCTCTGACATCTCTGATAAGTTTATTCTGCCTGATGATTGGAAGACAGGTAACTTCACCGTCCCTTTTACTGAGTTTGACGTATGGACTTATCCGCTTGAAAGCTCTGCTTTCGGTGTTAATTATCAATTTGACCCACGCTATGCCAAGAGTTTCTATTTAGTAAAGAATAGCATAGATGGTTCGCAAAATGACCTATGGAAGACGGTAGATGATGGTGTAAGCTTTACAATTATCCATACTTTCTCCGAAGCAATCTCAGGCATTGCCGTTTCTCGCTCTAATCCAAATCGCTTAATTGTTGGGACGTATGGTAAGATTTATCATTCGGAAGATGCAGGACAGAGCTTTACAGAGTTTGACAATCTTCCTAATAGATTGCAAAATGCTGTGTATTTCCGCATTGAGTTTCACCCACGAAACGATAAAGAATACTGGATTTCTAATGAGAATGAAGGCGTCATTTATCGCACTACTGACGACGGAAAGACTTGGGAAGATATGAGCAAAGGCTTAGAGTTCCCTAATTCTAATCCTGTTCAGAAGTCGCACGTCTTTAGGTTTTTCCTAACAGGTAATGAAAAGGAAGCTGTTTATGCCATTGGTTCTGTTCCTCGTGGCTATGACAAAGAAGACTCTAGTTATAATAGTCGTATTTATTATCGTGATAAAACGACCGATGGCTGGGTTGATTATTCTGAAGGCTTGCCAAACTTTATGAGGATTATTCGTATTTATCCATTCTTCAAAGAGGGAGAAATCCGTATCGGAACAAGCAATGGTATTTGGAGTCGTCCACTAGTTGATAACGATTTTAAGCCAATTGCTCAGCCTCTTATTCTTGATTATGGAACAGCCGAAAATAAGGGCGAGGCTGAAATTCAGTTTGATAGCTACTCAATCGTTAATCAGAAAGATGCAACTTGGAAGTGGACATTTAAGCCAAAGCCATTGAGTGTTTCAGCTACTGATGTGCGTAATCCTAAGGTACGTATTGCTGTCGACCAGACTTATGACGTAACGCTTACTGTTACGACTCCTAAGGGGACGGATAGCAAAACGATTAAGGGAATGATTAAGGGGTCTAAAGCAGTCCCTGAGGAAGAAGAGATACCTCAATCTATTATTGGGCAGGAACGTCTGCAGAGAGATGTCTTACTCTATCCGAATGTCTTGCTTCGTGGCGAAAGCTTCTACCTTACATCTCACGGACTGACAGCTGATTTTGTAATTAAAATCTATGATATGCAAGGAAAACTTGTTGAGGAGCGTCATCTAAGCAGTCAAGAGAAGCACAAGCTGAGCACGGCTAACTACAAGGCTGGTACTTATGTGTATTTAATCCAGAACAAGAATTTTAAGAAAATAGGTAAGTTCATCCTTCGTTAGTAGCTACTTACTTGCTGTGAGAACTATTATTAGCTTTTTACTATCATTGCTATTTCTGTCTTCTCTGAAAGCTCAGAATAGCAATGATAGTTTTTTTGTGCAGTTGGAAGACCTTGTTGTTTCTGCTAATCGTTGGCAAGGAAAGGCAAAGTTCAACACACGACAGATTAAACTCCTTAAACGGGAAGAAATCGAAAAGCATTCTTCGGGTACGATGGCTGACTTAATAGGTTCAACGGGGGCAGTCTTTATACAGAAAAGTCAGCAAGGAGGTGGGAGTCCGATGTTACGGGGTTTCTCGAGTAATAGACTCTTGTATGTTGTCGATGGAGTGAGAATGAACACGGCAATTTTCCGTTCGGGTAATCTGCACAACATCATTGCTCTTGACGCCTATGCTTTGGAGCAGACCGAAGTATTGTTTGGGGCAAACTCTGTGATTTATGGGAGTGATGCTATCGGGGGCGTGATGAATTTCCAAACCTTAGTGCCAAAGTTTGCTAAGGTCGATAGAATGCTTATTAAGGGTAGGGCAACAGCTCGCTACGCAACAGCAAATAAGGAAAAGGTGGGGCATTTGCATTTTAATCTTGCAAAGGATAAGTGGAGCTTTCTGTCTAGCCTTACTGCATACGACTTTGGCGACTTACGTCAAGGTGCAAGAGGTGCTAATGAACATTTCCTATCTAAATTTTGGGTCGAACGTAAGGATAACAAAGATGTGCTTGTTCACAATCCTAATCCCCTTGTACAGAAACCTTCGGCTTATAGTCAAATCAATCTAATGCATAAAGTCGCTTTCCGACCTTCAGCTTCCCTTAATTTCAATTACTCATTTCATTATTCTTCTATCTCCACCTATGGGCGTTATGATCGTCTGATGAGCTTACGTGGGGGGAAACCTCGCTTTGCTCAATGGGATTATACACCTCAGAGATGGATGATGCATAATCTAGCTTTAGAACATCGGGGAGATAAACTACTATATGACAAGCTGAAGCTTCAGCTTGCCTATCAACTTTTTGAGGAAGGGCGTATCGAGCGAGCTTTTGCTAAGGGACTTCGCCGTACGCAAAGGGAAAAAGTCGGGGCATATAGTCTAAATCTAGACCTGATGAAGCGACTAAAGTCCAATGTCAAGCTATATTATGGATTAGAATACGTTCTGAATCGAGTCAAGTCTAAGGCTATAGGGCAAGATATAGAAAGCTTGCAAGAGCAATCGATACAAGCACGTTATCCCGAATCTTCGTGGCAGTCCTCTGCAATCTATGCCCAATCTTCTGTGAATTTATCTCCTGAGCTTATTTTAGAGCTAGGAGCGAGGTACAATCTCTATAGCTTGAGGGCAGACTTCTCCCAGTACGATTTTGATTTTGTGCCAGAGCTTAAGTCAAAGACTAACTTACACAATGGTGATTGCTCTTATGGACTGGGTTTAGTTTGTAATCTAGACGATGACTTAAGCTTGAAGTTTAACATCTCAAAAGGTTTTCGTGCTCCTAATGTAGATGATATAGGGAAGGTTTTTTCTTCTATCAAAGGTACGCTAACAGTCCCTAATCCTAAGCTCAAAGCTGAATGTGTGCATAACTTCGACTTGAGCCTTAGCAAGCAATTCTCCGATGTCTTTCGTTTTGATATTTTAGCTTATTATACAAGCCTTGACAATGCTCTTTTGCTTCGTCCATTTCAGTTTAAGGGGAAGGGGCTAATCAATTATAGAGGGGAGGAACTAGAAGTGCTTGCCGTGCAAAATAAGGCAAAGGCTCGAGTGTATGGAGCAGAACTATCAATGAGTCTTCAAGCCTTGAAAGGTTTGCATTTACTCGGGCAAGTCAATTATCAAAAGGGTATTGCACTTCAAGAGGACGGGCATAAAACGCCTCTTCGGCATTCTGCTCCCTTGTTTGGCAAACTGGCTCTAAACTATCAAGTTCTTCGTTTTGAAACAAAGTTATATACCTACTTTCAAGGAGGTCTAAGGCATCAAGACTTAGCCCCTGAGGAGCGAAGAAAAACAGACTTATATGCTCTTGACAACAAGGGGCAAACCTATGTCCCTGCTTGGTTTACCTTAAACTGGCAGGCAAATTATCGTTTAGGCAAGCATTGGCTATTTAGTCTAGGTGTAGAAAATATCTTAGACAGGGCTTATCGTCCTTACAGTTCTGGTATTTCTTCTGCAGGTCGTAGCTTGACGCTATCAAGCTCTTATTGTTTCTAAATCAAATACCTTCACACTATTCTTTACACATTATTCAAAACTAAGAACTCATTTCACTCCGGAGTGAAATTAATTACACGCCCGTGTGAAAACTTTTTCACGCCGTGGTGAAATGTCGTGTACTGAAAAAGGTTTACAGTTTTATTTGTTAAAAACGGCTAAGGTTTACATCCTTTACCATTCTATCCTAATCAGGTTTACAGCAACTCTTT
>PDWI01009613.1_pt1 | contig 11886 bp, 7 predicted proteins | sample 1430891 | NCBI WGS metagenome assembly PDWI01 (sample SAMN01162508, study PRJNA174530) | Oral metagenome, whole genome shotgun sequencing project. | biome: Marine environment; feature: Marine mammal; material: Swab sample of the gingival sulcus; isolation source: swab sample of gingival sulcus...
AAAATTAATTCTCTCTTAAAAAAATCAACTCTCAAAAAAACCAAAATTACGCAAGCGTTCATACCGCTTATCAAGCATCGTATCGGTATCGAGTTCGCTAATTTCTACCAGTGCTTTTTTCAGTGTGGTTTTGATATTCTCTGACATTGCACCGATGTCTCTATGTGCCCCGCCGAGTGGTTCTTCGATAATATCACTGATTAAATCCAATTTTTTTAGCTTATCGGCAGTAATGTTCATTGCATCGGCGGCATCTTCGGCTTTTTCGGCACTACGCCACAGAATTGAGGCACAGCCCTCTGGCGAAATCACTGAATAAATCGAATGTTGCAACATAAATAAACGGTCGCCCACACCGATAGCTAATGCCCCACCAGAACCACCTTCGCCGATAACGGTACAAATCACAGGGACTTTGAGTGTCGTCATTTCAAATAAATTTCTGGCAATGGCTTCACTTTGCCCACAATGGCTTCACTTTGCCCACGCTCTTCGGCACCGATACCCGGATATGCCCCCGGTGTATCAATAAATGTGATTATCGGTAAATTAAATTTTTCCGCCAAGTGCATTAAGCGTTTGGCTTTGCGGTAGCCTTCTGGGCGTGGCATTCCAAAATTTCGGAACACTTTTTCCTTTGTCCCGCGACCTTTATGATGACCGATAATCATCACAGGCTGTCCGTCTAATTTAGCAATCCCGCCAACAATGGCTTTGTCATCGGCAAAGGCTCTATCGCCGTGCAATTCGTGAAAATCCGTAAAGATTTTTTCGATATAATCCAATGTATAAGGTCGCAATGGGTGACGTGCTAATTTTGCGGTTTGCCACGGAGTTAGTTTGGTAAAAATCTCTTTGGTAAGCGTTTTTGATTTTTCCTCTAAACGCTTCATTTCTTCTGAAATATCAATATCAATTTCAGCATTATCAGAGAGTTTTTTTAACTCGTTAATTTTTTCTTGTAACTCAACAATTGGTTTTTCAATCTCGATATATTCTTGGGTAATCATAAGTTTTTTATCTTTTTATAATTTTTCATAGAAAAGAGTTGTTCTTCTATTTTTTCTAAATTAGGGATATAAGCAAACTGCTTACGATTTTCTAAATGAAGCTTAACTTTACTACAAAAATATAACGATGGTAAACTATTTACCTCCTCAAGCATATTAGCAGAAACCTTTAATAAAATAGGGTTACTACTGGCAACAATCGCATAACTGTCACAAAAACTCTCTTCTGAAATCGAGGATACCATTACGATACGATACTTTCCTAGACTATTTTTAGGTAGTGGTGTCGCAATATCCTTATCTAATCCTGTCATATTGAGTATCGGGATTTTCTTATCTCTGTAAATTAACGAACCAACCAAGGCAGGATGTTGAGAATCTGCAGGTAACGGAATAGCATAGGGTAACACGCATTCTACTAATTCATTCGGCAATAAAATACTATCCACAGGCGAATAAGGAATAAGTAGTGAGTTAAGAATATCGCTCATAATTACTTCTCAATGGTTTTATTTAATACAGTTTCAATGGTCTTAACCAATGTTTCTTCTACATAAGGTTTACCTAGATATTCATTAATACCGATACTTCTTGCTTGCTCCTTATGTTTTTCTCCTGTGCGTGAAGTTATCATAATAATAGGCAAATCTTTATATTCTTTGGTATTTCTAATATAGGTTGCAAACTCAAACCCGTCCATTCTTGGCATTTCAATATCTAATAAAATCAGATTAGGAATCCAAGATGAAGTTACATCAATGGCATCAAGTCCATCTTTGGCAGTTTTCACTTCAACATCATATTTACCAAGAATTTTTGTACTGACCTTACGAATAGTAATTGAGTCATCAACAACTAAAATACGTGTTTTTTCTTTCACATTAGTAACTCTTTGTTCCAAATATTTTTGCTTAATTTGTCTTGAGTCTTTATTTTCTAAGAAATAGCGTCCTAGTGTTGGGATTTCCATCACAGGTACAGGGCGACCACTATCCAATATTGTCGCACCAATAATCCCCGGTAAGGCGGTAAATTGTCTATTAACTGATTTAATGATAATTTCTTGACGAGTTCCAATTTCTCCGACTTCAAAAGCAATACGTCTATTACCAATTTTTGCCAATAATGCAGGCACACCGTGAGGAGAAAGTGTTTTTTCAAAACTAGGGTCTAAGAAATTGACTAAACTTTCCAACCGATAAGTATATTGACCATAGTAATAATGAGTGAACTCACCACTAATATATTTTTCATAGGTTGCCGCTGATATTCTAATAACCCCTTCAATGGAGATAATCGGAATTGCGTACGAATAACGACCAATTCTTACAGGCAACACATCGGCAATAGACATTGTAAATGGTAGGCGAATACAAATCGTCATTCCTTTATCTACTTTAGTATCGACCTCAATACTACCGTGGCTTTCTCTAACCACATCTTTGAGCACATCTAAGCCAACACCACGTCCAAAGACTTGGGTCACTTTATTAGCTGTCGAGAATCCTTGTTTGAACAATAGTTGTAGCAGATAGTTTTTATCATCTGCTTGTTTTTCATCTAACAGACCAAGTTTTCTTGCTTTATTCCTAATTGCATCAATGTTTGCCCCTCGGCCATCATCGGCAATAGTGAACCAAATTTCTGCTCCTTTACGGTGAGCACTTAAACGAATACGACCGATAGGATCTTTGCCTTTTTGTTTTCTTTCTTCTTCACTCTCAATACCGTGGGCGATAGAGTTACGAACAGCGTGTTCAAATCCCGGAATAAGTTTCTCCAAGATATTACGCTCAATTTCGATATTGCCCCCCTGTATTTCTAGTTGTACTGATTTATTCGACTCTTTTGATACCTGCTTAATTAACGCATTCATACGCAGATAAATAGAATCAAAACGCACCACCGAAGTTGTAACAATCACATCACGCAATTCTTTTTGGATTTTTTCTTGGCTAATCAATGCCTGACGAGCGATATCCAAAGAAAATCTTAGATTCCGCCCAATACCATATAAATCGTCCATTGATTCGGCTAACTGGCGTGACAACTGCTGTATCTCTGAAAAACGGTCTAATTCTAATGGGTCAAAATTACTATCTCGTGAACCATTACTATCGGTATCGGTGTTGTGACGGAATAGAATTTGTGCCTCTGTTTGCGTTTCTAATCGGCGTAGTTGCTCCCTAAATCGAGTAATTACACGAGATAATTCATCTAACTGATAGCTATGTTCTAGCGACCCCCTCTCCATTCTGATTCTTCTGATAACACCTTCACCAACAAGGCTAGATATTCTATCCATAACCTCAGATTGAATACGCAAGGTATAACCCTGTTCTCTTTTTTTGGTGTAACCATTAACTCTTTTTTCAGTTGCTTCCTCTGACTTTTCCAACCGATTATAATCTAATGATTTTCCTGTTTCTCCTTCAAGGAAACTATTCAGTTTCTCAATATAATCTGGTGCTTCATAAATCACCTTATTACTACCTGCCAAGCGTATCATCTCAGTAGAAATATCGTTCGCTTCTTCTAGTATTTTCTGGGCATCATATTTATTTTTAATTGTCCCATCAATAAGACGCTCTAGTAATGTTTCAACATAATGTGATAAATCCCCTAGTACAGTTAAACCTGCCATACGAGAGCCACCTTTTAGGGTATGCATTCCACGTTGGAGTTTTTGTATTGCCTCTACATTGTTATAATCCTCTTTCCAATCCTCTAGGCATTCTTGATTAGTTTTACTAATGTCTTTGGCTTCTTCTAGGAATATAGCTAAAATTGTTTCATCTAAATCCAATGGGTTATCTGAACGAATACCATAGCTATCTTCTGATATTGTCTCAGGCATTCTTTCATTACCGATAATATTATCATTGCCATCATCAATCCTAATGCCATTTTCCAATCTAGCATCATAACTATGGTAATCATCAATAATTACTGGGTCATTACTATGATTAAATAGATTATCTCCTGCAATAACAGCTGTATTATTTAGGGCTAAATCTAGCGGTCGCCCCAATTCTTCTGGTCTCATTATGACTTTACTGACGACTTCTTGAATAACGGTAGGACGAACCTCTTGCTCACTACTATCCGCATCATTATCAATCGCTTTTTGTAACCGCTCAAATTCATTCACCGCAGTTTCAATACTGGCAGCGGTATTTTCGGCTGGCTGAATATTTTCTTCTGCTAACTTACTTAATAACCCACTGGTTGATTGTCCTAATTTAGTCGCACTATCTATCTTATACTGCTCCGACAGGCGTGTAATATCGTTAATATTACTCGAAAGGTTATTTCTATAACGACTTTCAGTAAAACGTCCTTGTTTCCAATCACTAAAATGACTTTTTGATGACTGAACGTGGGGTTCTACACCGTGGGCATAATCCTTAATAGCGATGACTTGTGTTGTTGCTGTATCAGTTGCCAATTCATCTAATGCTGTCTGCTTAACAGCTTCTTGCTTACTTGGGCTAGTTGCTGTAACCTTTTCTGATAGATGAGGCGAGCCATCACGAATATCTGACGAAAGTTGAGCTGCCTTCGGCTCATTCGGTGTTTGGCTAGCTGGCTGAGCAGGGTCTATGTCTTGGGAAATATTTAGGCTACTTAAAATATCTTTAATATTCTCTCTTGTCGTTGCTGGACTGCCTAAAACTTCCAGAAGTTTCTCATCTGCATTATGTAATCCATTATCTTCTTCGACAAGGGATTCAATGTAGCTATCCATCTCTTCAATAATGGATTTGAAGCCATCTAGATTTGACTCGCCCGCCTCTGCTTTTGTAAATTCTTTAACCGTACTTCTGATATATTCCAACAGCATTTTCGGGAAATGGCCTTTTGGCAAAGCCTGTATCGCTCTCACAGATTCCTGTAATCGCTCCGCCATTTCTCGACCTAACGAATAATCTAATTGACTAGCTTTTTCAGAAATAGTATCTAGCTGTTGGTGAATATCGTTGAGTATATCGTAACGCTTTTCTGATGGGCGATTATCTGCTGTTCGTAAGTCATCTAATAAATCAGCAATATTTTCTATATCACCTGTAATACTACCTCTGAACGCCTCATCTTTGGTCACAGGAGGAACTTCCATTGCACTATCTTGTGAGGCTAATTTCTCTTGAGGTTGATTTAAAGCAACTTGTGCAGTAGCCAAAAGGTCAGAAAGCACCCCAGTATCAAGCATAGGAGATAGTTTATCCGTATCAGCCAGAGGTTCAAGTTTATTATCTTCATCGGTATCGGTGACCACATCAATATCACTATCGGTCGTATCGGTACTTACTTCAATATCGGTATCGGTTTCAACATCGATACTAGATTCTTCGACATCACTAACTTCTTCTTCAGCAAGTGATAACTCTTCACTAGCAGGCGTTTCAGCTATCGGTGTTTCAATTGTTTCAGTCGCGTCAGTAGTTTCAACTTCGCTATCGGTTGTATCGGTATCGATAGCCATATCGCCATCGGTACTCGCTTCAATATCAGTTTCAACATCGGTGCTAGGCTCTTCAACATTACTAACTTCTTTTTCAGCAAGTGATAATTCTTCACTAGCAGGCGTTTCAGCTATCGGTGTTTCAATTGTTTCAGTCGCGTCAGTAGTTTCAATTTCGCTATCGGTTGTGTCAGTATCGATAGCCATATCGCCATCGGTACTCGCTTCAATATCGGTATCGGTAGCTGCATCAGTTTCAACATCGGTGCTAGGCTCTTCAACATTGCTAACTTCTTCTTCAGCAAGTGATAATTCTTCACTAGTAGGTATTTCAGCTATCGGTGTTTCAACTGTTTCAGTCACGTCAGTAGTTTCAATTTCGCTATCGGTTGTGTCAGTATCGATAGCCATATCGCCATCGGTACTCGCTTCAATATCGGTATCGGTAGCTGTATCAATATCGGTTTCACTATCGGTGCCAGCTTCTTCGATATCGGTTATTGTATTAGTATCGGTGTCATCTAATTGATTAAGTTCAGGCATTGACACTTTACCTAATAGGACATCTTTAATCACTTCTGCTTGAGCCGCTGCAAGTAATAATTTTTCTTTATCCTCAACAAACGGTTCAGTATTCATAGACTCTTCAACGATTTGCTGTGCTTTGATAAATTGTCGTAAAGCAATCTCATTCAGCTGACATTCACCAGCAACAACCCGATTTAATAACTCTTCGTGTTGCCAAGCAAATTCACCAAAAACATTCAAGCCCACCATTTTCCCCGAGCCCTTTAAAGTATGATAAGCTCGGCGTAATGTCGCAATTAATTCCTCATCAAAGTAATTATCCTGCAAACGTGGCGTTTCTTGTTTAAGTAGGTCAGAAATACTATGCCCTTCTTCAATAAAAATTTCTAGAATTTCTTCATCAATCTCTTCTTCTGCAATTGAATTGATTTCATTATTGATTGATAAATTACCACTATCGGTGAGTTGCTGATAAATATATTCAATGCTGCCTTTTTCTGGCTGTTCTTCTAGTTGCTCTTTTGGTTCTGCTTGGCTAACAACATCGGTATTATCACTTGCTACTTGTTCTTCTTCAACAGCAGCTAACTGCTCATCAGCTGACTGAGTAGTCGATTGGCTACCAAGGTGATTTTCTAAAACTTCATCTGCTTTATCTGAATGATTAGCTTCTAAACTATCAGCATTATCAACCGCATCAACATTATCAGTAACGGTTTCTGTTGGGGCAGAAACTACATCAGTATCTGACTGAACACCAGAGGCTAAATCAGACACCGACTGTCCCATCGGGCTAGCAATATCAGCTGATACAGGTAAATCCAAAGAACCGACATCAGCAAATGACTCTTGTTCACCGGTGTCATTGATTGCTTCAATATTTTCCAAAAGGTCTGACGAATCATCTTCGATATCATTAGCCAACACGTCATCATTGCTCGCATAATAGTAGTCTGGTGTGGCAATTTTCTCTGGGGCAAAATTAATATTTGCTAATAGCTGTTTCTGTGCTGCTTCTATTAATGCAATGGCATGCTTATCAATATCGTTACTGCTTTGTAATTGTTCAAAGATAATCTCATAAGTAACGATTAAATCTAAATAAAATTTATTAATATCAGGTTGTTTAATCACTTCTTTTTCTTGGCAGAAAAATAAATGTCGTTGCTCACTGCCATATAATAATTTAGCAAGCCGATGCTCTTGGAAGAACTCTGTGGTCGTTGCTATTCTATGAAACTCTTCTGCAAGACGCATCATATCCAAACTATCTAGGTAATCGGGATTATCAAAATTTTCAACAATCTCTTCCCTTAACTCTTTGAAAAATAGGTAGGCTATTTTGGCAAAAATAAATTTTGCTGCTTGGCTAGTAATCGTACGACTGTGCTGTGCCTGACTAATTTTAACTTCGCCCTGACTACTCTCAACCTCTTGAGTTTTCAAACAGCTTAACTGCCATAACGCATCTTCTAATAAAATGATATTATCGGTAAATTCTTCAATATTTTCTTTTATCGTATTACTTTTTAATAAATTTTTAGTCCGCTTAATTAACTCAATACCTGCATAATAATTTAATAATTTAAATACAGCAAATGGCATAACTAACGATTGATACAAGCCATCTTTTACTACTTTATCCGTTAGATTATCAAGGTTTTCCTCAACTAAATTCTTAGTTACACTTAACTCTTTCTTAATTGAAAAAGCAATTGTTTCAATCGTTTCTTCTGAAACAGGGAAAATTGTATTAACATCTAGCGGGGAGGTATTAATACATTCACCACTTTCACTCTCCAATAATGAATGGACATTTTGTAAACTAACTTGTGAAATTTCTGAATTAAAAATACCGATAGAGTGAACTAAAGTAAGAAACGCAAAAAGCAACTCATCTTGTTTAATTTGAGCGTCAGTATCTTTAGAAATTAATTTAATATTCTTATAAATATAATTACAAACTGCGGCTGCCATTGTTTCTGACAACATAACCAATGTACCCTCAACAATATGCAAAGTATCAAGAATTTTATCAACTTCCTGAATATCATCAAATTCAATCAAATCGGCAATCTGCACCTCTACTGTACGCAAAGAGGCGAGTAGTTCTTGCTGAATGCTTTTTAGTAAGTTGTTGCTAATATCAATGCTCATTATCATTTGTTCCCATATTGAAACTATTTAGAGTTAGTTATAAGAATAAATTAAGGCAACTTAAAGCCAGAAACTGATTCTTTTAACGAAATTGATAACCCCTCTAAATCATCAACAGATTGTATCGATAGATTAACATCACTTACCGTATTATTGTTGATCTCAGATAACGTATTCATACTTTCAGCAACATCATTCGCCATACCCGCAGCATTTCTAGTTGCCCGTGAAACATTGATAATCAAGTTAGCTAGGTTCTGAGAAACATTTTCAATTTTATCCAATGACTGACCTGCTTCCTCTGCAACACTCGCCCCCACCACTACTTTTGAGGTAGATGTTTCCATCGAGGCAATTGCTTCATTCGCATCAGCCTGAATGGTTTTAACCAGCATTTCAATCTGTTTGGTTGCGTTACCCGAACGCTCCGCTAACTGCTGAACCTCATCGGCAACCACGGCAAAACCACGACCAGCCTCGCCCGCTGCAGTTGCTTGGATTGCAGCGTTCAGTGCCAGAATGTTGGTTTGTTCGGCAATACTTTTGATAATTTCAATAATATCCCCGATTTCTTGCGAACTTTCCCCAAGTCGTTTAATCCGTTTTGATGTATCTTGGATATTTTCCCTTGCACTTGCCATACTGCTGACCGTGGACATTACCCGAGAGCGACCTTCCTGTGCTAAATCAACCGATGAATGAGCAATCTCTACCGATGCATCGGTAGTTTCTGCAATCTCATTCAATGAATGAGCCATCATCATCGCCGTATCGGTAGCTTTGTTAATTTGCTGACTTTGTTGCTCCGAAGATTTTCTTAACCAACTCGAAATATTTTTGGTATCTTCTGTCGCTGTGGCAATTTCATTCGAGGTACGCATAATCGTACCCACCATTTCACGCATATTTTTTACCGTAAAGTTAACTGAATCAGCCACATCACGAGTAAAGCTTTCCGTTACCTGTGCTTCTACGGTTAAATCCCCTTCTGATAAACCTGAAATGTCATTCATTAATCGGGCGATAGCCGCTTGGTCACTTTTGTTTTTATTTTCAGCCCCTAAACGCAACGCATCTGATTCTTTTTGTAGTTTTGCGTTACTGGTTAATTGCAAAATAATCCATAATGAAAATAGTACAATGGCCAATGTCGCCATAATAACCATTCCCCTTACTGGTTCAACAAACGATATACCAATATGTGCCTGATAAGCATCTTTTAGTTCAAATAAATCATCACGCAACTCTTTGGTTTGGGTTTCAATTTCACTCATATTGCGAGGCAAAACAATATAAGTAGCAAAGATACCACTAGTCGTTTCACTTCGTGCTGCAGGCAATAACTGTGCCAATGAAAGCTTTAACTTTTTCCAGTCACCAGTGACGTTTTCTAGCTTTTCTTGTTGTATAGCATTTGATACGGCTGTATCTTTATGCTGTGCGTCAAGATATTTATCAAAATCCTTAATATGACCTTGCAACGCCATACTATCACTTTGTGCTGATTTTAAATACTCAGGATAAAACAACGCCGTTAGCTCTATCTGATTATCCACCCGCTTCTTCATTTCAATAACTTTCGTACTTGATTTGATATACTGGGAAGCAAATATGAGCAAAACAGCAAAACAGATAACAGCAAGCAAAAGCAATATACCTCTAAGAATAGAAAAGTTTCTTTGGGTAGTTTTTCTCTTTAAGTTTTTCTTTTTCATTTTTTACTCTTTGTATTAATTACTAAACACTGATACATCAGAAAATTTATCAGACAACACTAAACGCTTTAAGGATAAAACGTGTATCTCCCCTTTTTCTGTTTGATAAATATCAAGATATCCTTCTTCTTTCTTATCTTTTATTTCTTCAACAGAAAATAACCCTAATAGGTTATCAACAATAATAGCAACATTCTCATAATACTTTGATAATGCCACAACATAGTCACTTTTATCACTTACAGGTGAGGTACCTAAAAATGAGGCAACATCTATCAAACTATAAATATCCCCTTGTACTTTTACCAACCCCTTAAACCAAGAAGCAGTATGGCCAACCAAACTAATCTTAACTTGATGCATTACTTCACTAACATCAGTCGTGTCTATATAAACTTTCCTTTGATTAATGCTGACCGATAAAAATGTTTTCCTTGTACCACTGACAACCGCAAGCTCTTTTTTAACTTTAGTTTTTTTATTCAGTTCTTTCAGTTGCTTAAACGCTTTTAATGAAGCCATTTTTCCTCCATAAATATTTGCTTAATCACTCTGATTAATTATTTTAGGTGCTGATTAACAATATTAACCAACTCCTCTTTGGAAAACGGCTTACTCATAAAGAACTCAGAACCCGATACTCGCCCTCTTGCCTTATCAAAAATATTATCTTTACTCGATAGCATAATGACAGGAATGTGACTGTATTCGGGGTTATTTTTAATGACTGAACACACCTGATAGCCGTCCAAACGTGGCATCATAATATCCAAAAATATAATTTGTGGTTTGAAATCGACAATTGCAGCGAAGGCACGCAAACCATCTTCTGCAACCGCAACTTGATAACCTTCTCTTTTCAATAGTGCTTCAGCCGTTCTACGAATAGTCTCTGAATCATCAACAATGAGGATTCTTTTTTCTTGGGCAGATTCTTGACTCACCTTTCTCTCCTAATTATAGGTTTCAATATGGTTTTCTTAATTATTAGTACGCAACCAACTTTCTAAAATCACACTGGCTGCAAGGGCATCTAAGGGCTTGCCTATTTCTTTTTCCTGCTGCAAATTAGCCGCCTCAAAAGAGGTGTAAGCCTCATTTTCCCTATATATCACGGCATTATAACGCATTTTTAACTCAATAATAAAGCTTTCTATGCTTTTTTCCAGTGGGTGGGGTTTACCATCGGCTAATTCTGGTTTACCGATAACTACAGTTTTCGGTTGCCAATCGGAAAAAACTTTATCAATTTTTCGCCACATTTCGCCATTTTGAAAAATAACTTCCAGTGGCTTTGCCGTTCCTAAAACTGTATTACCGATAGCAAAACCTATCTTTTTATGACCATAATCTATGCCGAGTATTGTTGCCATAGTTCTCCCCAATCCTTATTCATTAATAGTTGATTATTTTCGGCTTTATTGAGAATACCGATAAACGCCTTGCGTGGCATAATTTCTGCCCCTAAACTCATTAAATGCGTCGTCGGTAGCTGACAATCAATCATCTCACACCGATAGCTTCTCATTAAATGCGTCGTCGGTAACTGACAATCAATCATCTCACACCGATAGCTTTGTAAAAATTGTGCCAAGTGAATGAGGGCGAGTTTAGACGCATTACTCTCGCCACTAAACATTGACTCGCCACAAAAACAGTTTTTCACAAACACACCGTATAAACCGCCGACCAATTCATCATTTTCATTCCAAACCTCTACGCTGTGGGCGATATTTTTCTTGAAAAGGTCTTGATACGCCCACTGCATTTCAGTGGTAATCCACGTTTCTTCTCTTTCAATAATATCGCTATCGGTAGTGCAATGCCGTAATACCGAGATAAAATCTGTATCAATCGTGACCCGATAACGCTGTTGGCGTATCAGTTTTTTCATATTTTTACTGATATGAATGTGACTGGGGCGAATAACCGCCCGTTGTGACGGCGACCACCACATAATCGGATCATCATCTGAAAACCAAGGGAAAATCCCACACCGATAAGCATTTGTTAA
>PDWI01013271.1_pt1 | contig 11885 bp, 12 predicted proteins | sample 1430891 | NCBI WGS metagenome assembly PDWI01 (sample SAMN01162508, study PRJNA174530) | Oral metagenome, whole genome shotgun sequencing project. | biome: Marine environment; feature: Marine mammal; material: Swab sample of the gingival sulcus; isolation source: swab sample of gingival sulcus...
AATTTTCTATAAGACACTGTAAGAAGAACTAAAAATATTGCAACAAGTGTAAAAAGGATATTTAGATTTATATATACACTATGTTGTGCTTTTTCTCTTTGTTTAAGAAGTAATTTTTTAGCTTTTTTTAAAAGGTTATCAATATTTTTATTTATAGCAATATCTTGATATTTTAATTGAAAATTAATACTTTTTTGAAGTATTTTTACTTTATTTAAGAAATTTGCTAAAAACTTATCATCTAAATCTAAGTCATAATACTTAAGCACATCAATATCATAAAATCTATTTTGCTCTATCTTTTCTAATATATCAATTCGTATATTGTGAAGTTTATTTTTTGTTTCAATATCAAAGTTTGAAAGTTCACTGTAACTTCTATCTAAGATAATCAATATTATCTCTTTATTGATTGCCCTTCTAGATTTAAATCTTTCTAACCAAATTATTTTTTCATCAAACTCTTTATATAAACTATCTAATACTTTGAAATAAGAAGTTTTAAAAGGACTTAAAATAGCATCATTTTTTAATTTTTCAATAGAGTTTAAACTATTGTTTATATCTTTATTTAAAATATCAAAATTTGATACTTCAATATTTCCTAAGATATAAGTATTAAGTTTACTATTTAATGACATAATTGTATTTATTTTGTCATTATGTTCAAAAAATAATTGTGTATTTTTTTTATGATTTAAAATAGTATAAATCATCAATAAAAATAGTATAAGTAAAATTAATAGAACTATATAGATATTATTTTTTATAAAATATTGTTTCATTTTATGATATTTACCTTACCACTTAGAGACTTTAAAAATTCTTCAATTAAAAAAATTTCTTCTCTTGTTAAGTCTAATCCTAATTGAGCTTTTGCAATTTCTTTTATCACTTCATTTAGTGTTTTTATACGACCATTATGTAAATATGGATACGTTAAAGCCACATTTCTTAAACTAGGCACTTTAAAATAAAACTTATCAAAATCATTTTTTGTTATATTATATAAACCAAAGTCTGGATTAGGATTATTTTTATCTATGTTTTTATGAAGTACATTTTCATCACTTAAACCAAATTGAGCATAAAGTCCTCCACCTATATTTATACCATTATGACAAGATACACAACCTTTTTTCATAAAAAGTTCATAGCCTTTTTTTTGATTTGGACTAATTGCATTTTCATTTCCTCTTAAATATTCATCAAAAGGACTTGGAGTTATTAAAGTTTTTTGAAATTCTTCAAGTGCATCACCAATATTATTTTTAGTAATTCCATCTTTATAAAGTTTTTTAAATTTTTCATTATAACTAGCATCATTTTCAAGTGCTTTGATGAGATTTTCAAAACTATTTCCCATCTCTTTAGGATTTGTTAAAGGAAATTGTACTTGATGTACCAAATTTTTTGCTCTTCCATCCCACATTTGTCTAAAATTAAATATAGCATTTAATACAGTTGGAGTATTTACAATTCCTTTTCGTCCTTTTATTCCAAAAGAAAATTGAAGATTATCTACTCCGGCAGTTTTAAGATTGTGGCAACTTGCACAAGATATGGTATTATCCTTTGATAAAATTGGATCAAAATAGAGTTTTTTACCTAAAAGTGCTTTTTCTTTATCATACTCAATCATCTTAGGTAAGGCTTGTACAGTTTTATTAGCAAACAAAAAACTCAAAGAAAATGATAGTATTAATAAAAACTTTTTCATTTCTTAATCTAGTAAATTTATTTGGTATCCAATTCCAGATACATTTTTTATACTTTGCTTTGACATCTTTTTTCTAAGTTCTCTTACAATAGCTCTTAGGGCATCATCACTCATATATCCACTCCATACATAAGTACTAAACTCATCATATTTTACCGTACGATTATGGTTTTTTATCAAAAGCTCTAAAAATAACAACTCTTTTTTAGTAAGAACAATCTGTTCTTTACCAAAGAAAAGTGTTTGATTAAATATATCAAATTTATATCCACCAAAAATATTAAATATAGAAGATTTTTGTACAATATCTTCTGTACATCTTTTAAGTACAGGAAGTAAAGTATCTTCCATGATAGGTTTTACAAGATATTTTATAAGTCCCAGTTCAATAGCTTCTATTAAATATGAAGTTTCTAAGAAAGCAGTTGCGATGATAATCTTAGTCTTTTTATCTTTTTGTCTTATTTTTTTAATCATTTCAATACCATTTAGTTTTGGCATTTTTATATCTGTGATAATAATATCAGGATTTAGGCTTTCATACTTTTCTAAACCATCTAAGCCATCACTTGCTTCATATACATTATCACAGTAAAAACTAAGATACTCAACAGCATCTTCTCTGATAAATTCTTCATCATCAATATATAATATCTTTAGATTTTTGAGATTATCCATATTCCTTCACTTTTTTAGTTATAAAACACAGCCAACCAAATACTTGGCTCTTTTTTTGAAGTGTATTTTACCCTATGTTTTGTAAAAGCTGGGATATTTATATATTCACCTTTTTTTAGTTCTACTTCCTTATCTTCAAACTCTAATATAGCAAAGCCTTCTAAAAGTAATACAAATTCACTTTCTTCTTGTTCATACCAAAAATCCTCAGGTGATTTTTGTCCATTTGATACTATTTTTTCTATTCTTAGATTATCTTTTTTTAGTAAATCAAAAAATTGTTCATTTTGTTTATCTATTTTTATATTTTTAAAGATGTTTGATGTTTCCATTTTTGGTCTTTAGTATTTTATATAATCATACCCTAAAAAGGGTATGATTACTTATTATAAGGGTTTTTAGGCATATCACCTAATTTTAGATTTGGTCTTCTTGACTCTTTTCCTGGAGGATAATTGGTTGATAGATATGTCAAGATGGTATCTTCTGATTTTTTATCAAAAGCCCATAAACCTTGAGTTTTTTGCATCCATCTTATCATAGATAGCCAAGTATCCCTATCACCTTTTTGTAAGATGATAAATTTTGCCGAATGGCAAACTGTACAATTCGCTTTTACGATGTCCATACCTTTTGCTACTATAAGTCCTGTATCTTTGTCATACTCAACTTTTTTAGCAAATACACTCACACCCATAAGCGAAACTAAAAGTAAAGATAAAAATAATTTCATTTTATATCCTTTACACCACTTGAACAGCTATACGATGACAAGCATTATTTAGATAACCTCTTGGATTCCAACCTGGTAGGATTACTGGTTGAGATACACCATTTGAATCTGTTGCTTTTGCCCAAACTTCATAATATCCTGTTTTAGGGAATTGCCCAAGCTTTACCATTGAATTTAAATGCTTTTTTCAAAGGATGAGTAAGACCTGATTTTGGATAAGTTATCAAAGATTTTACTGGCATTGATTCTATGATACACATATCTTCATTTGGTACTTTTGTACCAGGGGCAACTGGATTACAAGGTACTCTATAACTTTGTCCTGTCATTTTTTTACCATCGTGAACTTTGTTTCTTACAACTATTTTTTTAAGCCATTTACCACTAGTTGAAGCTGGCCAACCACCACAAACTAATCTTAATGGGTAACCATTTTGGATTGGAATATCTTTTCCTTCATAAGCCCAAGCAATTAAAGTTTCATCTTCTAAAGCTTTTGCCATAGGAACTCCACGAGATATAGTATGTTTTGTAGGGTCACCACTTAAGTGTTTATCATCTCCATAATAACCTATATAAACAGCATCTTTTTTGATACCACAATATTCAAGTACATCTTTTAGCCTAACTCCCGTCCATCTACCGCAAGCTACTGCACCTGTACTCCATTGGTTTCCTTTTGCAGGTGGATTAAACTCACTTCTACCATTTCCTCCACATTCTAAAGTTAAAGCGTAAGTGTGATGTTTAAATTTTTTCTTTAACTCTTCTATAGTAAAAGTCATTTTTTTCTTACAGCTTTCTCCTCCTACTTCAAGAGTCCAAGTTTTTTCATCTACTTCTTGTTTTGTTGGTGGAACACCATTATTTCTAATAAAGAAATGTTTAGCTGGAGTATAAAGGTCATTTAATAAATGAGGTGGTGTTTCAGCATTTATTGGTCTATCATTTAAATATACAAGTCCACTTTTCCCTGGAACACTAAAAGGTTTAGTTTCATCTGCTAATAATGCTGGGATAAGTCCTCCTGGCATATTTTCTCCAAAAGGTATGTTTGAACCAACTACTGCTGCCATAGCTAAAAGAGAACTTTTCTTTAAAAATCCTCTTCTTGTTGTGGGATCAACTTCTCTTCCAAATAATTCCAAGTCTGCTTTTACAGGGTCATTGTAATATGCTTCGTGAATACCTATTTCTTTTTTTTGTTTTTTAGCCATCTTCTCTCCTTTATGATGATTAAACTATTATATTTATTAAAAATAAATATGTCAAGGTATCATAATATAAATTTATAATCCTATTTACTAAAACTTGTAAAATTGAAACATTTTAATTTTATCTTGACTATATCAATCAAGATTATTTTACTTGACTTTATTAAAAAAAAAGACTATAATGCCGAAAGTTAAAAAAACTAAGGAGAAAAAATGAAAAAAGAAACTATAGCAATACACGCAGGATATGATAAAAAAGCTGGATTTGGGACAACTTCTGTTCCTATTCATCAAACATCAGCTTATGTTTTTAGAGATAGTGAACATGCTGCAAATTTATTTGCACTTAAAGAATTAGGACCAATTTACACAAGATTAAATAATCCTACAACAGATGTACTAGAGCAAAGACTAGCAGCACTTGAAGGAGGTGCAGCAGCACTTTGTGTATCTTCTGGACAAGCAGCTATTTTTTATGCAGTTGCAAATGTAGCTGAAGCAGGAGATAATATCTTAGTATCTGATAAAATTTATGGAGGTGCAGTTACACTTTTAACTCATACAATTAAAAGATTTGGTATTGAAGCAAGGGTATTTAAAAGTGAAGATGCCTCTAATTTAGGAAAGCTAGTTGATGATAAAACAAAGGCAATATTCTTTGAATCTTTATCAAACCCTCAAATAGTAGTTGCTGATGTTGACAATATAGTTAAAGTAGCTAAAGAATATGGAATCTTAACTATTTGTGATAATACTGTAGCAACTTGTTCACTATTCAATCCTATTAATTGGGGTATTGACATAGTTGTTCACTCAACAAGTAAATATATCAATGGTCAAGGAAGTGCTATAGGTGGAGTTATAATTGAAAGAGATGGATTGGCTGAATTTTTCAAAGAAAATGAAAAAAGATATTCTCACTTTACAACTCCTGATGAATCTTATCACGGTTTAGTATATACTGATGTTCCACTTCCAGTGTTTACTCTAAGAGCTAGACTTGCACTATTAAGAGATATAGGAGCTTGTCAATCTCCACATAATTCATGGCTATTATTACAAAGTATTGAAACATTAGATTTAAGAGTTGAAAAACACTCAAGCAATGCCTTAGAAGTTGCAAAATTCTTAGAATCTCATCCAAAAGTTGCAAATGTAAATTATCCAGGATTAGAATCAAACAAATATTATGATAATGCACAAAAATATTTCAAAGATGGTAAAGCAGCAGGACTTATCTCTTTTGATGCAAAAAGCTATGAAGAAGCTAAAGAGATAATAGATAGTGTAAAACTATTTAGTATAGTTGTAAATATTGGAGATAGTAGATCGCTTATTAGTCATCCAGCTAGTACTACTCACTCTCAGCTAAAAGAAGAAGATTTGATAAGTATCGGGGTAAATCCAACAACTATTAGACTTTCTATTGGTTTAGAAAATCCAGCTGATTTAATCGAAGATTTAAAACAAGCTATAAAATAAAGGAAAGAAATGCCACTAATATCAACAAAAGGAGCTTATGGACTAGTTGCCATGTATGAGTTGAGTAAAAATGACAAGGATACTCCCATGCAAATTAGGCAAATATCACAAAAAGCAAATATCCCTCAAAATTACTTAGAACAACTTCTAAGTAAACTAAGAAAAGCTAATCTTGTAAGTAGTACAAGAGGAGCTAAGGGAGGATATAAACTAGCAAAAAATCCTAGCAAGATAAAAATAGTTGATATTTTAGTGGTTTTAGAAGGGGATTTGAAACTTATTGATGTTAAGTTGGAAAATCCCCTCTTAAACATCTTCTTTGATGAAAAAAGAGAAAAAATAAAAGAACTTTTTGACATTAATTTAAGCAATCTTGAAAAATACCAAGAAAAATACAATGAACTACTACATTACAACATATAAAGGTCAAATATGCAATATGCAAACAATATCACAGAACTAATAGGAAATACACCTCTTGTTAAACTACAAAAAGCGAGTAAAGATAGTAATTCTTTGATTTTAGGAAAATGTGAATTTATGAATCCAAATCATTCTGTAAAAGATAGAATTGGAGCAAATATGATACAAAGTGCTTTAAAAGAAAAGCTAATAGATTTTGATACAACTATCATAGAACCAACTAGTGGAAATACTGGTATTGCACTAGCTAGTATTTGTGCAAGTTTGGGAATAAAACTAATCCTTACTATGCCTTCATCTATGAGTATTGAAAGAAGAAAGTTACTAAAAGCTTTAGGGGCAAATCTAGTTTTAACCCAACCACAAAAAGGAATGTCAGGGGCTATTGAAAAAGCAGAAGAATTAGCTTCAACTATAGAAAATTCTTTTATCCTTCAACAATTTGCAAATAAAGCAAATCCTCAAAGTCATAAATTAAGTACTGTAAAAGAAATCATAAAAGATACTGATGGGAAAATAGATATTTTTGTAGCTTCAGTTGGAACGGGTGGTACAATCACAGGTATAGGAGAAGTTCTAAAAGAACATAATCCAAATATAGAAATAATTGCTGTAGAACCTCTAGATTCAGCAGTTTTAAGTGGAGAAAGTCCAGCACCTCATAAAATACAAGGAATTGGAGCAGGTTTTGTTCCAGATGTTTTAAATACAAATATTTATGATGAAATCATAAAAGTATCAAATGAAGATGCTATACAAACATCAAGAAATTTAGCAAAAGAAGAAGGCTTACTAGTTGGTATAAGCGCTGGAGCAAATGTATATGCAGCCTCACAAATTGCATCAAAAAAAGAAAATCAAGGTAAAACAATAGTAACTATTCTATGTGATACAGGAGAGAGATATCTAAGCTCAGATTTATATGATTTAGACGAAGAGTAAAAAATATCTCATATGAAAGCTAATTCTAAAGTAAATTAATTTAGAATTATGCTTTTAATAATATGAGGAAATACATGATAAAAGATATATTCAAACCTTTTTTTGATACAAACACTGATGTATTAAATTATATTAGATACAACACCATAGGTAAAAATAAAAATCAATACTTTGATTATACTGCATCAGGACTTGCTTTTAGACCCATAGAAAATAGAATAAGAGATGTACTTGAAACATATGCAAATACTCACTCACCTGAGTCTTCAAATGCACAAATCACAACACAATATTACGAATTAGCAAGAAAAAATCTAGCAAAAAATCTAGAAATAAATGATGATTTTTCAATACTTCCTTGTGGAACAGGTGCAACTGGTGCTATAAAAAAGCTACAAGAAATTTTAGGACTTTATATACCACCTGCAACTAAAAAAAGATATAAAATAAATATAGATAAAAAAAAGCTACCCTTAGTAATCATAGGAGCTTATGAACACCATTCAAATGAAGTAAGTTTTAGAGAGGCTTTATGTGAAGTAAAAAGAATAAAACTAAATCAAGATGGACTTCTAGATTTAAAACATCTAAAAACTATCTTGAAAAAAAATAAACATAGAGAAATAATCGCATCAATTAGCCTAGCCTCAAATGTAACAGGGATAATAACACCATATAAAAAAGTATCTAAACTTTTACGTTCTTATGGGGCGATAGTATGCTTTGATACAGCAGCATCAAGTGCTTATATAAATATAGATTGCAAATATTATGATGCTATTTTTGCCTCACCTCATAAACTATTAGGAGGTGTTGGTTCTTGTGGATTATTAGTTATAAAAAAAGACTTAGTGGATACAAAACTGGCACCCACTTTTAGTGGTGGAGGAACGGTTACTTATGTAAATAAAAAAGAACATTTTTATCAAGAACAAATCGAAATTAGAGAAGATGCAGGAACACCTGCTATCTTACAGTTTATAAAAGCAAGCTTAGCTTATCAACTAAGAAATGAAATAGGCTTTGATTTTATAGAACAAAGAGAAAATGAACTTAAAAACATATTTCTTCAAGAATTAGAAAAAATAGAAGATTGTACTATTTATGGTAATCAAAAAGAAAAAACTTTAGCTACTATTTCTTTTAACATAAAAGATATAGACCCTTATGAACTATGTTCTAGATTATCAACATATGGAAACTTTCAAACAAGGGCAGGATGTTCTTGTGCAGGACCTTATGGTCATGACTTACTTAAATTAAAAAAAGTAAAAAAAGAAGATAAACCAGGTTGGTTAAGAGTATCCATACATTTTTCACACACACAAGATGAAGTTTTAGCCCTAATAGAAGGGATAAAAAAGACTATCTCTTAGATAGATAATCTTTTAACCTTCTTATCCCCTCTTTCATATGCTCAATTTCTCGAGTATAGGCAAATCTTAGATATAAATTTGTATCATTACTTCCAAAATCAACTCCAGGAGTTGTAGCTATATGAATATTTTCCAAAAGTTCTTTTGCAAAAGCAAAGCTATCATCTGTATATTTTGATACATTTGCCCATAGATAAAATGCCCCATCAGGTTTTGCATCAACTTCAAAGATATTGTTTAATTCCTCATATAAAAAATCCCTTCTTTCTTTGAATTTTTCTTTTATACTTTGTAAATATTCTTCATCAAAGGCTTCAAGACAAGCATATTGAGATAAAGTAGGAGCAGAGATAAAAATATTTTGTGCGATGATTTCAGCTTCTCTACTTAGATTTTTGGGAACTACTATCCACCCTAATCTAAAGCCAGGCATACAATAATATTTTGAAAAGCCATTTATTACAAAAACATTTTCACTAAATTCTAAGGCTGTATTTGCATCTTTTTCATAAGTTAGTCCATGATATAACTCATCTGAGATAAAAGCTATATCATTTTTATCACAGTATTCTATAAGTTCTTTTAGATTTTCTTTTGAGTATAGATTTCCCGTTGGATTTGCAGGAGAAGATATCTGTAAAGCTTGTATATCTTTACCTTTTAGATGATTTATATTTAACTCATAATTACAAGATTTATCAATATTCATAAAAACTGGATTGATGTCTAGCATATTTGCAAAGTTTTTATAACAAGGATAAGATGGGTCTGATAAACCTAAATTTTGCTGATGTTTTAAGCATAAAGTATAAGCTACTAAAAAAGCCCCTGAAGTTCCAGGAGTTAGTAAAACTTGCTTAGGCTCAATATCAACACCATAAGTTTTTTTATACATCAAAACTATTTTATCTCTAAGCTCTTTTAATCCTAAAGATTCTGTATATGAAAAATGCTCATCTTCTATGGCTTTTTGTAAGGCTTTTTTTACATTAGGGCTTGGATTTAAATCTGGTTGACCTATCTCAAAATGTATAGTATCCTCATATTTCTGTGCCTCTCTTACTATATCCATAACTATAAAAGAACTCATATTTTCATATCTCATTTGCTATTATCCTTTTTTGATAATATTATAGCAAATTACACTTAGAAACTATGGACAAGGACTTTGTCCAGTTTTTAAGAACATAGCAGTTACAGTATCCATAGTTTGGATATGATTTAAAAGCCATTGGATACAGTCTTTCTGTACATATTGTTTTAAAACTCTTATATCTCTTGTTTCTTTCCATTGTTCATAAACATTTTGCATAACTTGTAAGGCATTTGTATGTTCAGCTTTGTGCATAGGATAAGCAAAGAAATTTTTCTCTTCCATCATCTCTTCTTCACCTGCAAAGTGATTGATAGTGTGTTCAAACCATTTTTCATATTGTTTATTTATTTGCCCATATAAGTCATCACTTGGATTTACTTCATATTCATCTATTAAAGAACTTAAGTCATTTATGATATCCACATCTTCAAAATGAACATCATTCATATTATCCATAGCAACTAGAGGTAGATTATCTTTATCTATCAACATTTTATTCCTTTTTACTTTGATTTTATCTTTATTTTTAAATAAAATCATTGATAAAAATCAATAAAAAAAGGGAAATGACAAAATGTCACTTCCCTTTCTCAACATCAAAGCATTCGCTTTGAGTTTCGTTATTACAGATTGAGCTTACTCTGCAAATTTTGCTTTTTTTGCTGCTCTTTTTCTAGCAGTTGGGTCTAAGTCTCTTTTTCTAACTCTTATGTTTATAGGAGTTACTTCAACAAGTTCATCTTCTTCTATCCACTCTAAGGCATTTTCAAGATTCATAACTCTTGGTGGTACAAGTTTGATAGCATCATCACTACCACTTGCTCTTACGTTTGTTAAAGCTTTTCCTTTGATTGGGTTTACATCTAAATCGTTTGATTTTGCATGCTCACCTATAACCATACCAACATATACTTTATCTTGAGGTTTTATATACATAACTCCTCTATCTTGTAAATTAAATATAGAATATCCTAAAGCCTCTCCACTTTCCATAGAAACTAATGCTCCGTGTTTTCTACTTTCAACAACACCAGAATGTGGTCTAAAATCTAAGAAAGAGTGGTTCATAACACCCTCACCTTTAGTATCAGTTAAAAACTCTGTTCTAATACCGATTAATCCTCTAGCAGGTATTTCAAACTCAAGTCTTGTAAATCCTGAACCCATAGGAGTCATATTTGTCATATTAGCTTTTCTTTTACCTAATTTTTCGATAATAGTTCCACTATAATCATCAGGAGTATCTATAACAAGATGTTCAAATGGCTCTAAAGTTACTCCATTTTCTTCTTTTGTAATAACTTCAGGTCTTCCTATACTAAACTCAAAACCTTCTCTTCTCATATTTTCAGCCAGTATTGTGATTTGTAATTCACCCCTACCATTTACTTTAAACTTACCTTCACCAATTTGCTCATAGTTCATAGCAATATTAGTATTCATCTCAGCTTCTAGTCTTTCTTGGATTTTATTTGAAGTTACAAACTTTCCTTCAGTTCCTGCAAGTGGAGAATCATTTACAGCAAAAGTAACACTAAGTGTTGGCTCTTCTATGTGCATAGGGTCTAATGGCATAGGATTTGCTGGGTCACATAAACTATCTCCAACATCAATAGTTTCAAAACCAGCAACTGCTACGATATCCCCTGCTCCTGCTTGTTTTATCTCAACTCTATCAAGTCCTTTAAAACCAATTAGTTTTGTAACTCTTCCTTTTACTTGCTCACCATCTGCTTTAACTAAAGTTACAGTTTCACCGTGAGAAATAGTACCATTGAATATTCTTGCAATACCAATCTTACCGATGAAATTATCATAGTCAAGAGTAAATACTTGAAGCTGAAGTCCATTCTCTTCACTTCCTTGAGGTTTTGGAACATTTGTTAAAATAGCTTCAAACAATGGTTTTAAATCCATATTTCCATCATCTGCTTCATATCTTGCATATCCATCTCTTGCAGCTGCATAAATCACTGGGAATTCTAACTGCTCTTCATTTGCATCCATATCAGCAAAAAGGTCAAATACCTCATCAACAACTCTTTCAGGTTCAGCTGCTGGTTTATCTATCTTATTTACTACAACGATAGGTTTGTGTCCTAATTGAAGTGCTTTTTTTACAACAAACTTAGTTTGAGGCATAACACCTTCTTGTGCATCAACAAGTAATAAAACAGAATCAACCATCTTTAAAACCCTCTCAACTTCTCCACCAAAATCG
>PDWI01021745.1_pt1 | contig 11884 bp, 8 predicted proteins | sample 1430891 | NCBI WGS metagenome assembly PDWI01 (sample SAMN01162508, study PRJNA174530) | Oral metagenome, whole genome shotgun sequencing project. | biome: Marine environment; feature: Marine mammal; material: Swab sample of the gingival sulcus; isolation source: swab sample of gingival sulcus...
TCTTATGAGACCTTACGATTTTGAGACAAGTGGAAAAATGCGCATGGAACACGACCTTTTAGGTGATAAAGAAGTTCCTGTTGAAGCGCTTTTTGGTATTCAAACACTACGTTGTATAGAAAATTTTGACATTAGTCATCAGTTGTTGATGGAACATCCTCAATTTATCAAAGCACTTGGTATTGTAAAAATGGGTGCTGTGTTGGCAAACAACAAATTAGGCCTTATCGACAATACTGTAAAAGATGCTGTGGTAGCAGCCTGTCAGGAATTGATGGACGGTAAACATTTGGAGCATTTCCCCATAGATTTGATACAAGGTGGTGCGGGTACCAGTGTCAATATGAATGCTAATGAGGTTATTGCCAATAGAGCATTGGAGTTGATGGGCAAAGAGCGTGGCGAATATAAATATTGCCACCCCAATGATCATGTAAACATGGCACAATCTACCAATGATGCTTATCCTACGGCTATGCACTTGGGATTGTATATGTTGCATCAAGATGTAAAAGCTACTTTGGAAAAATTGATTGAAGCTTTTAATAAAAAGAAGGTGGAGTTTGCCAATGTAATTAAAATGGGACGCACCCAGTTGCAAGATGCGGTGCCCATGACCTTAGGACAATCTTTTTGTGCTTTTGCCGATGCGCTTAAAGACGAATTGAAACGTTTGGAAAAAGTGTCTAAAGAATTTTTGGTAATCAATATGGGTGCTACCGCTATAGGTACCGGCATTACTGCCGAGCCCGGTTATGCCGAATTGTGCACAGAATATATCAAAGATATTACCGGTTGGGATATCACATTGGCCGAAAATTTGGTAGAAGCCACACACGATACCGCCTCTATGGTAGCCTATTCCGGATCCCTCAAGATGTTGGCTATCAGATTGTCTAAAATCTCTAACGACTTGCGTTTGATGTCTTCAGGTCCACGTGCCGGATTAAATGAAATCAATTTGCCACCAAAGCAACCTGGTTCTTCTATTATGCCCGGTAAAGTAAACCCCGTGATTCCCGAAGTGGTAAATCAGGTTTGTTTTAAAGTGATAGGTAACGATACTGCTGTAATGATGGCTTCTGAGGCTGCACAATTGGAACTTAACGTAATGGAGCCCGTGCTTGTACAAAGCATTATAGAATCTTGTACTTGGATGATGAAAGCTTTTGATACTTTACGTGTAGAATGTATAGACGGTATTACTGCCAATATAGAGCATTGCAAAAACGAAGTGGAACATTCTATAGGTATTGTAACCGCTTTGAAACCTTATATAGGCTATTCTAACTGTACAGAAGTGGCCAAAGAAGCTTTGAAAACAGGTGGTAGTGTATATCAATTGGTATTGGACAAAAAATTATTGACCAAAGAACAATTGGACAAAATTTTGGATCCAAAACATATGATTAAGCCTACTAAAATAGATTTGTAAAAAAAAAAGCAGGGGAAACTCATATTTTTCACCTGAAATCATAAAATTTTGATTTTTTGATTGTTTAAATTTTCATGTTAGACCTCATAGGATTCTAAAGCCTATGAGGTCTTTTTGAAATGCTTATAATCATTTGATTTTTAGAAAAATATAATTTAAAAAAATTATTTGTTAATTAAAGTGTACGTTTGTTCTGAAAAAAAATGCACAAAAGTTTTGTAAATAAAAAAAAGTTGTATCTTTGCAGCCCCAAAAACGATAAAAAATGAGCAAGAGAACATATCAACCATCAGTTCGTAAGAGAAAGAATAAACACGGATTCAGAGCCAGAATGGCAAGCAAGAACGGTCGTAAAGTTTTGGCGCGTCGTCGTGCTAAAGGCAGACACAAATTGACTGTTTCTGACGAATTTGTGAACAGAAAATAGTTTTTTAGGTTATTAGAGAATCAAATTGTGTGAACCCGAGTAGCTCTGTCTATTCGGGTTTTTATGCGTAATCTAATCATTTCCCGCTATTATGTATCAGTATGTATCAGCCTTCGGTGCCTTTTTTTAAAGAGAAAAAATATAAGCAGACCACCAATGATCAAAGCAACAACAATGCACTTGTTTTGGCCGCTTATGAATTGGGAACGCCCGAAAATGCAGGGGCTATTATCCGTTTGGCAGGCAATATAGGGGTAAAAGAGGTATGGCTGGTATACGATAAAGACTTTACATTGCGCACTGCTAAAATAGAAAGGGTAGCTCAATCCAGCTTGTCGCATGTGTCTTATCAGGTAATGAATACCAATGATTTTATAAAAGCATGTAATGGTTTTGAGTTGGTGGCTTTGGAAACGGCAACGGAGAGTCGAAATATTTTTTCTTGTACACTCCCAAAAAAATGTGTGCTTTTGGCCGGTAACGAACGTTTTGGCTTGCCTGATATGCTTTTGGCGCATTGTAGCAGCAGTGTTTTTATTCCTTTGCCCGGACAAACCGCCTCTATGAATGTGTCGCATGCCATAACCATTGCAGCTTTTGAATGGATGCGACAGCACAAAATAGAGCTGATGAAGATGTAGCTATTGTAAAGTTTGCTTAGAAAATTTATATATCCATTGATAAATAACAATATGAAAACTAAATCGTATCTGTTTCTATGGTTTTCCGTTTTATTAGCTTTTGCCGGATGCAATAGTAACCATCCGCAAAACATGGCACCGGACCCGATTAATATCTTAAAGTCTATTGATTATCAACTGTATAAATTAAACGTAAAATACGATGCGCAAGGGCAGGAGCAATGTGGAAAATATGAACGCCTTCGAAAAGATAGTATAGGAGGTATAGATTATTATGGGCTTGATTTTCAGAAATTAATATCACAACTTTTGCAACAGCAGCATATTGATATAATCCCACGGAGTAGCAAACAGCCTTCCCATTTTTTTCATTTGGTTTATAAGCCAAGTCAACAAGCCGATAGTTTAGCCTATTATACAATAGCCAAGGATATAGCAAATCATTATGGTTATAGAATTATAGATAGTATAATAGATTACAATGCTTATATGCTATCCTTTAAAGATAAGATGAGTTTTGTGGCAAAGTACCAAAGTAGTGGTAATGGAGCAAGGGCAATAGAAATAATAAATGATAAGTTTAAGATGTCTAATATCAGTTTGCAAGCTATGGTTACCGCTTTGAGCGAGTATTACAATACAGATTTTGTGATGGCTACATCCGATACCTCATTATATACCCTAGACTTGGTATTGCCGCATGAGGTGTCGGCATTTTGTATGGTGTTAGAAACGAAAGGATTTGCGGTTGAAGTGGCTATAAAAAAGAAAAAGGTGTTTAGGTTGGATAGAGAAGTTGGAAGACCGAAGACGGAAGAGTTAAGAAATGAAGTTTGGTGAAATCAATGAAATCGTGATAACCATAAAGCGATGCAGTGAGTGAAGTTGAACTGAACACAAAGAAGGCATAAATCTTCGGTTTTCCAACTCATTGTCGCATTAGCACATTGTCAAATTATCACATTACCATATTCTTAATGCCCTTAACTCTTTAATAATATCTTAATGGTTGTTTTATGTTATTGTAAAAGGTGCATAGGTGACATAATACACCCGATTTGCTAATTGTATCAAAAACTCTTTACCTTTTTTTTGGCAGCAAGTCTTTCACATTTTCGGCATAAAACACCCATACCATAAATCCTATAAGTATCAACACACGCCAGAGTAAAGATAAGTCTAAAACATTGGCTATGGCATACAAAACGGTTACACCCAAAGGATACAAAAACATAGGTGCCAAACGATAGGGGATGGGATAATGTTTGCGTCCATAGTAGAGCGATAGTAGCATGGGTACAAAATAAGCTCCCATTACCGATATGGCAGCGCCATAAATACCCCATTTAGGCACTATTAACAGGATAAGTCCAATAGAAACTACCGCTCCAATAATAGAAAACCACGCGCCATACATTGTTTTGTTGCTCAATTTGTACCAAAAAGACAGGTTGTAGTAAATACCCAAAAACAAGTTGGCTATCAACAGAATAGGTACCACATCTAAACCGCCTCTATAGTCTTTACCTATAAAATATTGCACTATATCTATGAGCATAGTGGTGGCTAAAAACACAAAAGAGCCCACAATTACAAACCAATGCATCACATGGGCATAGGTTTGTTTGGCATTTTGTTCTTTGGCTTTGGCAAAAAAGAAAGGGTCGGCGGCATAACGAAATGTTTGTATAAACAAGGTCATAATAACCGCTATCTTGGCATTGGCACCATAAATACCCAATTGCTGCATGCCATAGGTGGGAGTGCCCGGCAATAAATCGGGCAACATAATCTTGTCTAAAGAAATAGGTACCAATCCAGCTATATTTACCACCAAGATAGGGAGGGTATAAGGCATCATCCGGCGCCAGATATTTTTATTGAAACCGTATTTGATATGTGTGAAAGCCGGTAGCAATAGCAAAAGTGTGATAAAACTTGCTATCAGATTAGAAATAAATACATATTGCACCAAATCTTGGGGGTCGAAAAACCAAGTTACAAACTTATAGAGTAGATAACCCTCGCCTTTCGAGAGTATATAGGGGCACAATAAAATAAAGAATAGGTTTAACCCCAGATTAATCATTATATTTATGAGTTTGATGCTAACAAAGCGAATGGCTTTATTTTGTTGCCTAAGGTAAGCAAAAGGCACGGCACTTAGCACGTCAAAACTAATAATAAAAATAAACCACTGTACATAGTGCGGGTGTGCTTCGTAGCCCAAGGCAGAGCTAATATGTTTATTAAACCCCCATGCTATGGCAAAAAACAAAAGTGTGGAGCTTAGCAGGCTGATAATAGAAGTAGAAACCACTTCTTTAGGTTTTTTTTCAGTTTCAGAAAACCTGAAGAAAGTAGTTTCCATGCCATAAATAAGCAAGGCTAATAAAAGTGCTACATAGCTATACAACTCGGTAAAAATACCATACGATTCTGTAGGTAACAAATAGGTGTAAAGAGGCACCATAAGGTAGTTCAGCATTCTGCCTACCACACTGCTCAAACCATAAATAGCGGTTTGTCCTACCAAGTTTTTGAGGTTTCCCATACGATTAGCTATTGGCTGTTAGCTATTGGCTATTAGCTGTAAATCAATTTCCTTAAAAGCCAACAGCTAAAGGCCAAAGGCTAATAGCTATTTAGTGCAACATCAAAGTTTGTAAGTAATACGCACCTGCGCCTGCCAAATAACCTGCAAATGCCAGTAGAGATATTTTTTTCAAATACCAAATAAAGTCTATCTTTTCCATGCCCATGGCAGCCACACCGGCAGCAGATCCTATAATAAGGATAGAGCCTCCTGTACCGGCACAGTAGGCCAAAAATTCCCAGAACAGACCGTCTTGCATAAAGTTAGCGGCATAGCCTGTGGCTGTAGCGGCTTCAATAGGATACATACCCATAGCAGCTGCCACCAAAGGCACATTATCTACTATAGACGACAATACACCTATAATCAAATTGATAATAAATATATTGTTAACATTCTTATCTAACCATTGGGCTACAACATCTAAGTGACCTGCCGATTGTAAACTGGCTACAGCAGTTAAAATACCTAAGAAAAACAAAACTGTAGGCACATCTACTTTTTTCAAGATTTTGGTAACGGTGAGTTGTGTTGTGTCTTCATTTCTTTTGCGTTTATGCATCAATTCTGTAACTATCCACATGATACTCAAGCCCAACAACATGCCTAAATAGGGCGGCAAGTGGGTAAGGGTTTTAAATACAGGTACAAATAGAAGAGAAGATACCCCAAGAATCAAGATAAACAACTGTTCTTTATGCGAGGTGTTGGTTCCATTGTCATTGTGGTTTAATGCCGGACGGGTAACATGCCCTTTTATATAGGTGCTTACTATAAGCAAAGGAACTATCATAGTAGCTAAGCTGGGTATGATTACTCGGGTAATGATACTGACTGTAGTTACCTGCCCCCCAATCCATAACATAATGGTAGTTACATCACCAATGGGTGACCATGCACCGCCCGCATTGGCTGCCAATACTACCATAGAGGCAAAAAACCATTTCGTTTTTTGGTCGTCTATTAGCTTTCGGATAAGAGCTACTATCACAATAGTAGTGGTAAGGTTGTCCAAGGCTGCCGACATAAAGAACGTCAAAAAACTCAACACCCAAAGTAAAGTTAACTTGTTTGTGGTCTTAATTTTGTCGGTTATAATTTTAAAACCTTGGTATTGGTCTACAATTTCTACAATGGTCATCGCTCCCAAGAGAAAGAACAAGATAGAAGCTATCTCTGCCAAATGATGGAATATCTCGTGATGGGTGATAAACTCTAAAATACCTTCCGGATTATTGGCGTGAGGATGCAAGGCTAAAAAATCTTGCCAAGAGCGACTGAGTCCCAACCCAAGAATTTCGTTGCTACCTATTACATATACTGTCCAGGTGAGCACACCAATAAGCAAAGCAGAAGCTGCTTTATCAATTTTTAAAGGATGTTCTAAAGCTATAGCTGTATAGCCCAGAATAAAAATAACGACCATTAAGATAAACATATCCGAATTTTTTTAATTACGTAATTTTAAGTGCTTTAAATTTTGGGCGCGAAGGTACTTATAAAGAATATAAAAAACAATTCTGTTATTTTGCTTAATAATAAGAGATATGTATTTATGTTTATTTATTTTAGAAAGAATATAAATAGTTTATAATTAATTATTTATAGTTAGAGGTAGACCGAAACATATTAGGTCGTACTGGGGGGAGCCCTTACAGGTTCCCAAAACCTGTAAGGGCTGAAACGTCGCGAAATTATTATTCTATAATATTTCTGTAAAAATATATAGAGTTGTTTTTGGAATAGACCTCAGGGGTTTTTAAAATCTCAGAAGTTTGATATATCGTGAAAATCTTCTTCTAATGCTTGTAATGTTGCTTTGTTATTTTTCGTATTTTTGTCGAAATATAAAAAATAAAAATATGACTATCAATCAATATCCTTTCGAGAATAAAAGAGCACTTATTCGCGTAGATTTTAATGTGCCTTTAGATGCCGATTACAATGTAATAGACAATACACGCATCAAAGCAGCCGTGCCTACTATACAAAAAGTATTGGAAAAAGGTGGTTCGGTGGTGTTGATGTCGCATTTAGGACGCCCTAAAAATGGTGCGGAAGCCAAATTTTCTTTGCGTCATATTGTCCCCGAGTTGTCTCGTTTGTTAGGGGGTAAGGGGGTATTATTTGTTGATGATTGCATAGGCGAAGCGGCGTTAGCCAAAAGTCAAGCCTTGCAAGCAGGACAGGTGCTTTTGCTAGAGAATCTTCGTTTTTACAAAGAAGAAACCAAAGGCGATGCCGATTTTGCAAAAGCCTTGGCACAGCATGGTGATGTATATATCAACGATGCTTTTGGTACGGCACATCGTGCTCATGCTAGTACGGCTATTATCGCACAATTTTTCCCCAACGACAAAATGTTTGGTCTTTTGTTGGGCAATGAAATAGAGCATTTAGAAAAAGTGTTGAGCCATGCCGATAAACCCTTTACTGCTATCTTGGGTGGTGCCAAGGTGTCTGACAAAATAGGTATTATAGAGCGTTTGATGGACAAAGTGCAACATATTATCATTGGTGGTGGTATGATGTATACGTTTATCAAGGCGCAGGGTGGACATATAGGTAATTCTTTGGTAGAAGAAGAGTTGATGCCTACCGCTTTGGCTTTGTTGCAAAAAGCCAAGGACAAAGGGGTGCAAATACATCTTCCTATTGATGTAATAGCAGCAGATACTTTTTCTAACGATGCGCACATAAAGTTATTGCCGTCCAATGCTATAGAAAACACTTGGATGGGTTTGGATATAGGTGTAGAGACTCGCAAAGTTTTTGAAAAAGTGATACTCAATAGTAAAACCATTTTGTGGAATGGTCCTATGGGAGTGTTTGAGATGGAAAACTTTGCCCAAGGCACTAAAGCCATAGCCCAAGCAGTAGCCCAAGCTACCCAAAGAGGCGCATTTAGCCTTATAGGTGGTGGCGATTCCGTAGCGGCTATCAATAAATACCAATTGGCTGACAAGGTAAGCTATGTGTCTACAGGTGGTGGCGCCATGTTGGAGTATATGGAAGGAAAGGTGTTGCCCGGTATAGAGGCGATAATTCGGTAATATGGTAATTTGCTAATGTGATAATGAGTTGGAAGTTGGAAGACAGAAGTAATTTGAAAATGTGCTAATGCGACAATGTGCTAATGCGTAGATACACAGCATGTTGTGTTTGTACAATGTGTTTGGTAATCTGCGTTGCCAATTAAACAAATAAACGCCTCAACAAATAAACAATTAAACCATTAAGACATTAAGAAACATGAAGAAATAAAAGAGTTATGAGTGTTAAGTGTTGAGATTTAAGTTAAAACAGATTCAACTAAAAACTTACAACTAAACACTAAAAACTATTTTCAGCTTTGTGCCCTTTGTGAATAATCTTTGTGCTCTTTGTGGTTAAAAAAAGCCTATAGCTTATAGCCAATTAAACAACACACTTAAAAATATATGGAAGAGCAAATAAAACACGAGCATTTTGAGTTGACGCGAGAGTTCTTAGACGACTTTATTACGCTGATAGAAAAGCGGGATGATAAGCCCATGCAGGCTATGTTAGAGCCCTTGCATCCGGCCGATATTGCCGAGATTTATGAGGAATTGAATATAGATCAGGCGATATATACCTTTTTGCTCTTGGACCAAGAAGTGGCAGCCGATGTGCTTGTAGAATTAGACGAGGACGATAGGGCTAAGCTTTTGAACCATATCCCCAGCAATGTGCTTGCCGATCGTTTCATGGAATACATGGACTCCGACGATGCGGCAGATCTTTTGCAAGAGATGTCGGAAGAGCAGCAAGAAGCGGTATTGCAGCATATCAAAGACAAAGAGCAGGCAGAGGACATCAAAGAGTTGTTGGCTTACGACGAAGATACGGCAGGTGGTTTGATGGCCAAGGAGTTTTATTCGGTATATAATGATTTTACTGTGCGTCATTGCCTTTTAGAGCTACGTAAACAGGCAGAGAAGGTAGATGAAGTGTATTATATTTATGTCATCGATAGAGAGGATAGACTGCAAGGCACTTTGTCGCTCAAACAGTTATTGACCTCAGCGGCTACTACCCTTGTTAAGGATATTTACAATCCCGAGGTGATAAGTGTGGAAGCTTCGGAGAGTTCTGAAGAAGTAGGATTGATGATGCAAAAGTACGATTTGGTAGCTTTGCCTGTGGTAGATGAGAACGATGTGTTGATAGGGCGTATTACCATAGATGATGTGGTGGATGTTATCAAAGACGAGGCTGATAAAGACTATCAGATGATGTCCGGTTTGACAGACGATGTGGAATCGAGCGATAGTGTGTATAGATTAACACGTGCTCGTATTCCGTGGTTATTGATAGGCTTGGTGGGTGGTATTGTAGGCGCCTCCCTTTGATAGCTGCTATGGGAGGTAATGCAGGGGTACAATCCTCTGCCATAGTGGTGCAAAGTTTGGCAGCAGGCGATGCCGATATAGATACCATTTGGTCTAAACTACTCAAAGAGTTGGCTGTAGCCTTTTTAAATGCTTCTATATTATCGGTACTTATTTTTACTTATAGTATTTGGCACGCTTATCCCTTTGTTGTTAGATAAGCTCAAAATAGACCCTGCCTTGGCTACCGGCCCTTTTATTACCACAGTAAACGATATTATGGGACTCTTGATGTATTTGTTTACAGCCCGCGTGGTGTTTATGATGTTGTAAATAATTTGATAAAGAGTGTATCTTTGCCGCTTTTATTGTTGATTATTATTAATTTATTTTGTATATGAAGTATTTGCGTAACAATTTTTCAAATAATATAATTGTTATATTTCTGTTAGTCCTTGTTCTGTTAGTTGTTGTACCCTTGGTAATCATCTCATATTATAATGTGCCGGGTGCCTCTGATGATGTATTTCATGCTGTTTTTCAGGTGAAGAAAAATTATTTTGAGGGTGTGTATAAATGGTATTTGAAAGGTTATAATGGGCGATATGCCAATGCTTTTTTTATGCAAATACCGGGACGTATTTTTATGTACAAGAGTTTTGCTAAGATTTTCCCTATTGTAGTAATGATAAGCATGTATATAGCCACTTACGTTCTTTTTTCCCAATATACTACCCGAAGTAAAAGAACTTTACTATGGTCTATCTTATTTACTACCTATGTGTTAGCTTATATGCCTGATCTAGAGCAGGTTTATTGGTATTCCGGTGCCACTGTATATGTGTTTCCCCTTATCTTTTTTATGTTCCTTTTGGGGTTGTATATCAATATATATAAACAGCAGCAAGTTTTGTTTGCATTAAAAGAAAACACAGATAAGCAGCAATATACATTATCTAAAAAACAAAAAATAGCCATAGGTGTTTTGGTTTTTTTTACCATTGGCTCTAGTGAAATATGGATGGCATTGGTTTTGAGCACCACTGCTTTGTTTTATTTAGACGCTTGGTTGAAACAACATAAGTTAAAGAATGTATTTTTCTTGCCTATGTTATTGGCGGTAATATTTACCGCATTGATAGTTTTTGCACCGGGGACTACGCATCGTTTACAAGCTGAGGGTGATTTTGTTAACAATGGCAATATAATAGGGTCTTTTGTAGCTGCTTTTATTAGTTTTGGAAAATATTTTCAAGAGTGGTTTGTGCAGTTGGGGATAGGGCTGATTGTATTGTTTGTTTTAGTGTCTAAGCCTTTGCCCAAACGCGTGCGTTTATTCTCTGCATTGTCTTTGCCACAGCTGTTGGGGTGGTTTTTTATAGTATTGCTTTTTAGTTTCTTTATTGTGCATTATTCTTTAGGGCATTTGGAGGGCATTCGTGTACGTGCGTTGGTGCCTATATTTGTGTATGCGTCTTTGTTTTTCTTGTTATTGTTGTATAGTTATAAAACCAATGTGGCAGAAATTTTAGCCTCCAAAATAAAAGGATTACAAATACATGCTGATATATTATTAAGTGCAGGTTTTTTGTTTTTGATGGTATCTTCGTATAATGTACAAGTAGTATATGACGATTTGTTGCGAGGCAAGCCTCAGTTATATGAGTCGCAGGTAGATGCTATAAATAAATATATAGCTCAGCATGAAGGCGACAGTATATCTTTACCTGCTTTTACTTGTTGTCCGCAAACTTTTACACCTATTGCGATTCCGAAAGATAGAGATTGGTATTATTGGCCATTTATAATGTATCATAAATTGGATGATATTACGCTGAATGAAAATATAAGCATGGAAGATTTTATTGATATTTATACCAATGGTAAAGGTGTAAAAGTATATAATAAGAATCCGTATTATGGTATATCTACTTTTTCCAGAAAAGCTTTAAAGGCCAAGCAGCAGCAATCTATTCATGTGAAAGCCAGAATGCGCAAAAGCAATAATAAAGGCATAGGTCTTTTAGTGTTCGAATGTCATCCTTATTGGGAAGGCGTTAGACTTGATACTATTATGAAAGGTAATGTTTTGGATTTTAAATGGACATTACCACAAGAAACAGCTTTTAAAAAAGACAAATTAAAAGTATATTTCTATAATCCTGATACTGTGCCTATCTTTATTCAAAAAGCAGAATTCAATACCTATTAAAACAACTATAAGAGTTGTGTTATTTTTCTACTTCTCCATAAAAATCAGCGATATATAATGGACGATTTTTCGATTCAATATGTATGCGTCCTATATATTCTCCAATAATGCCTAAAGAAATGAGTTGTACCGAGCCTAAAAAGATAACCAAAAGAGCTGTAGTGGCATAGCCTGTGGTTTGGTAGTTGTCGGTAGTAAGGTAATTTATAATCATGCCAAGG
>PDWI01008700.1_pt1 | contig 11882 bp, 11 predicted proteins | sample 1430891 | NCBI WGS metagenome assembly PDWI01 (sample SAMN01162508, study PRJNA174530) | Oral metagenome, whole genome shotgun sequencing project. | biome: Marine environment; feature: Marine mammal; material: Swab sample of the gingival sulcus; isolation source: swab sample of gingival sulcus...
CACAAGATCAACAACGTGCTCGGCCAGATCATCCTCGCCCGCCGCATGGGCAAGACCCGGATCATCGCCGAGACCGGCGCCGGCCAGCACGGCGTGGCCACCGCCACGGTCTGCGCCAAGTTCGGCCTGAGCTGCGTGGTCTACATGGGCGCCCATGACGTCGCGCGCCAGGCGCCCAATGTCTTCCGCATGAAGCTTCTGGGGGCGGAGGTGGTGCCGGTCACCTCCGGGCGCGGCACCCTCAAGGACGCGATGAACGACGCCCTGCGCGACTGGGTCACCAATGTGCGCGACACCTTCTATTGCATAGGCACCGTGGCGGGGCCGCATCCCTATCCGGCGATGGTGCGCGATTTCCAGGCGATCATCGGCACCGAGACGAAGGCCCAGATCCTCAGGGCCGAGGGCCGTCTGCCCGACACGATCATCGCGGCGATCGGCGGTGGGTCCAACGCGATGGGGCTGTTCTTTCCCTTCCTCGACGACGAGGGGGTCAGGATCATCGGCGTTGAGGCCGGCGGCAAGGGGGTCAATGCGAAGGTCGAGCATTGCGCCTCGCTCACCGGTGGCCGGCCCGGTGTGCTGCACGGCAACCGCACCTATCTGCTACAGGACGATGACGGGCAGATCCTTGAGGGCTACTCGATCTCGGCCGGGCTCGACTACCCCGGCATCGGGCCGGAACACGCCTGGTTGCACGATACCGGACGCGCGGACTATGTGGCGATCACCGACCGTGAGGCGCTCGACGCCTTCCAGCTCCTGTGCCGCACCGAGGGGATCATTCCGGCGCTCGAACCCTCCCACGCGCTTGCCCATGTGATGAAGATCGCGCCGGATCTGCCGAAGGACCACCTGATGGTGATGAATCTCTGCGGCCGGGGCGACAAGGACATCTTCACCGTGGCCAAGGCGCTCGGCACCGACATGTCGGGGCTGGTGGAGGGGCGGGCGTTTTCCGATTGATCTCTGGGGCCGGGGTCTCTGCGGCCGGGGAGGGGGCTTTTCGAAAGGCCCGCTCGGAAACGCCCCCCGAAAAAGCCCCCCCTGAAACGTGCCGGCGACGGGGTTTCGACACCCCGTCGCCTGTCGTGTTGTCGCCTGTCGTGTTACGGCAGCACGATCGGCGGCACCGGGCAGATCGGCGCCGGGCCGATCAGGAGTTTGCCGTCCGCGAAGCGCAGGGGCACCTTGACCCTGTTCGGGTTGGCCGCCTGACGGGCGATGGCCTTGAGCGCCGTTTCCACGAGCGGCATGTGCTTTTTGGCGATCGCGCCGGTGGCGTCGGCGAGTTTGAGAATATCGCGCCAGTTGGTCGCCTCGAGGGTGATCTTGCCACTGGCGACCCCGTCGGGGCTGACCCGGACCTGCCCGGCTCCGCTGATCGCGAGCTTGCCCCATTGTGCGGTGAGGCGGTCGAGCACCAATTCACGCGGCTGCGGGCGGCGGACATCGACCCGGCTCAGGTTCCATGGCTTGTCGAAGGTCACGGTCAGTTCGGCCGACAGGGCGTCGATCCGTTCCGGAAGCGCAACAACCCGGCGCAGCTTCGCGAGCTTGTCGCTTTTCGGGGCAAAACCGTCGAGGGTGATGGCGAGGTCGTAGGACGGGGCGCCTCTGGTGGGGTTTTCGGTCAGGGTCACCTGCGTGGCGGAGAGATCGGCGGTCCAGCCGAGGGTGGACGCGATCTTCATCGCCTCGCCCTCCAGCATCAGCCGGTCCAGCGGCAGGGAAGGGGTGGTGCCGACCTCGACCGTGCCGCGCATCTGGTTCGACACGATGTCCAGCACCTCGTTCGGCAACCGCAATTCCTGTATCGGCGCCAGCGCGGCGGTCAGGTGGGTCGGCTTGTGGCTTTTCGCCTGAACCTGAACCCAGGGCACCGACCAGCCGACACCGGTGCCGGGATCGTCGATCTCCAGCTCCTCGACGGTGGTTTCGAAGCGGCTGGGAAAGCCGGTGGTGGCCACCGTGGTGGTTTCGGCGGTCCAGCCGTCGTCGCGGCGGGCGTCGAACCAGGCTTCCAGCCCGCGCTGGGCGGCCTGAGCGCCGACAAACCAGTAAGCCCCCCAGCCAAGCGCGGCGATGATGGCGAAAGTGATGAGGCGGTTCAGGTTGCGCATGTGGAATACTCTGTTAGGTTTCGAACCCAATTCTAGCACCGGGTTGCGCGTGGGGCCAGAAAAGCTGTGGATCTTTGGGTATTTGGATACGGTTCGCTGCTGTGGCACCCGGGCTTTGCCCATGTCGAAACAATACTCGCCCGACTCGACGGGTTTCACCGCGCTTTCAGCATGCGCTCGGTGCATCACCGTGGCACCGAGGCCGAGCCCGGGCTGGTTCTGGCGCTTGATTCGGCCGCGGGCGCCTGTTGTCATGGCATGGGATTCCGGGTGACGCCCGGGCACCACGCCGAGGCGCTGGCCTATTTGCGGGCGCGCGAACTGGTGTCTTCGGCCTATGTCGAAACCCGGCTGCCGGTGACGCTGGCGGATGGCCGCGTGGTCGAGGCGGTCACCTATGTGATCGACCCGGATCACGCGCAGCATTGCGGCGGGTTGCCGCTCGCGGAACAGGCCGAGATCATCGCCCGGGCGGTGGGCGAGCGGGGGCCGAACCGGGAGTATCTGTTCAACACTGCGGCACATCTCGCGGCGCTCGGGATCGAGGATGCGGAGCTCAGCGCGCTGGCCCGGATGGTGCGCGAGATCGGGTGAGCCGGGGGTGACCCGGACCAGCCCCCCGGACCGGCCCCTGCTCCTGCTCCGAATGTTGCAGCCCGCGGTCACCCGCGCCTCCGGGGCCTCCCGGCCCCCGTCAGCCCCCGTCGGCCCGTCTCGGCCCCTGTCGGCCCCTGTCGACCCGTGTCGGCTCTTGTCGGCCCGGCGGCGAACCCCTATCCTCGCCCGGCGACAGAGTTTTCAGGGGTAGAGGGCAGCGACATGGATCAGCCGGACCGCGCGGCGGAACCGCATTTCACACGCCCGAATTTCCAGTTCGTGGTGATGCTGACGGTGCTCGCGCTGGTGGGCGCCGGGGTGTCGCTGATCGCGCCGCAGATCGAGAGCGTGTTCCTCGCCAATCTCTACCTCAACCTGTTCATCGCCACGGTGTTTCTGATCGGTGTCGGGGCGACGCTGTGGCAGGTCTGGCAGGTGCATTCCTCGGTGCGCTGGCTGGAGTTGTCGCTGCGCCACGAAAACGGCTACGACCCCAACAACCCGCCGCGTCTGCTGGCGCCGCTCGCGGGGCTGTTGCGCGGACGCGGCGATGCGATGCAGATCAGCTCGACCTCGGCGCGCTCGATCCTCGACTCGGTCGCCACCCGGATCGACGAGGTGCGCGACATCACCCGCTATGTCACCAACCTGTTGATCTTCCTCGGGCTGCTGGGCACGTTTTACGGCCTTGCCACCACGGTCCCGGCGGTGGTGGAGACCATCAAGTCGCTGGCGCCGGCCGAGGGCGATGGCGAGCTTGACGTGTTCAACCGGCTGATGACCGGGCTCGAAAGCCAGCTTTCGGGCATGGGCACGGCGTTTTCGTCTTCGCTTCTGGGGCTTGCGGGCTCGCTGGTGGTGGGGCTTCTGGAGCTTTTCGCCTCGCACGGGCAGAACCGCTTTTACCGCCAGCTGGAGGAATGGCTCTCCTCGATCACCCGGCTCGGCTTCGCCCCCGGCGAGGACGGCGCCACGGCGGGTGAGGCGAGTGACATGGGCGATGCCGGCGGGCTCTGGGCGGCGCATATGGCGCATCAGGTGGAGACGATGGGGCAGATGCTGGCCCAGTCCGACGCCTCGCGCAACATGCTCGACGACCGCCTCGGCCATCTTGCCGAATCGATGGAACGGCTGACGCGCCAGATCGAGGCCGAAGGGGTCTCGACCCCCTATCTGATCCGCATCGCCGAAGGCCAGCAGCAGATGCTCGCGGCGCTTCAGGGGCGCGGCGGCGGCGATACCCATGTGGATGCCGAAAGCCGGATGCGGCTGCGTTCGATCGACGTGCAGCTGTTGCGGATCCTTGAAGAGATGAGCGCCGGCCGTCAGGAATCGCTCAGCGAATTGCGCGGCGACATGGCGGCGCTCACCCGGGCGATCCGCCAGCTCGGCGGCGGGCGGGCCTGACATGGCCCTCACCCGGCGCGCCACACGCAACGTCTCCAACTCGATCTGGCCGGGCTTCGTCGACGCGATGACGGCCCTGCTCATGGTGCTGATGTTCGTTTTGACCATCTTCATGGTGGTGCAATTCGTGCTGCGCGAGACCATCCAGGGGCAGGAAAGCGAGCTTGATCTGCTCCATGCGGAGGTGGCGGCGCTGGCCTCCGCGCTCGGGCTGGAACAGGAGCGCAACGCCTCGCTGTCGGCCGAAGTCGGGATGCTCAACGCCAATATCGCCTCGCATGAGGTGGAGGCCCAGCGTCAGGCGGCGCTGATCGCCTCGCTGAACGATCAGGTGGCGATGAAGGATGCCGCGCTGGCCGAGGCGAGCAGCCGGATCACCGCGTTCGAGGCGCAGGTGGCGACGCTGATCGCGGCGCGTGACGAGGCGGTGGCGGCGGGCGAGCGGCTCACCGCCCGGCTCGGCGAGGCCGAGGCCGCCAACGAAGCGCTGATCTCGGAACAGGAGGCGCTGAACCTTGCGCTGGCTCAGGCCCGCGAGGAGGTCGATGCCCAGACCGAGGCCGCCCGCCTCGCCGCGGCCCGCCGCGAGGCGCTGGAAGCGCTGGTGGCCGATCTTCAGGCCGCGGCCGGGGAGCGCGAGGCCTCGCTGGCGGCGGCGCTGGCCCAGCTCGAACGCGGCAATGCCTCGATGCTGGACGCGCTGAAACAGATCCGCATGAAGGAAGCGAGCCTTGCGGAGGCCGAAGAAAATGCCGCCCGCCACAAGGCTTCGCTGGCCGAAGCGCTGGCGGCGCTTGATGAGCGCGATGCGGCTTTGGCCGAGACCACGGCGGCGCTCGAAACCCGCGAGACCTCGTTTGCCGATCTGCTCGCCCAGCTTGACGCCGAAACCGCGTTCCGCTCGGCGCTGGCGGAGGAAAAGGCCGCGCTCGATGCCGAGCTGTCCGAGGCGGAAAAGGCCCGCCTCGCCGAGGCCGCCGCCGCGGCGGCGCTTCAGGCCCGGATCGCCGAGCTCGAGACCGCGCTGAGCGACGAGGAAGCCGCGCGGCTGGCGGAGGTTGCCGCCGCCGAAGTGCTGAAAGCCCGGGTCGCCGAGCTTGAAACCGCGATGAGCGAAGAGGAAGCGGCGCGTTTGGCGGAGGCCGCGGCCATGGCCGCGCTGGCGGCCGAGCTTGATGAGACCAGCGCCAGCCTGTCTGCCGAGGAACAGGCCCGGCTTGCCGAACAGGCGGCCGCCGAGGCCCTGCGCCAGAAACTGGCCGATGCGGAAGCCGCGCTGAGCGAGGAGGAGGCCGCGCGTCTCACCGAGGCCGCCGCGGCCGAAGCCCTGCGCGAACGGCTGGAGACCGCCGACACCGAGCTTACGGCGATGACCCTCGCCCTCGAAGAGGCGCGCAAACGTGCCGAGGAGACGCTGACCCTGCTTGCGGCCGCCAATGCGGCGAAGGACGATCTCGACCAGCGGCTCGCCGCGGCGCTTCTGGAAAACGAAAGCCTTGCCGCCGCGTCCGGCGATGAGGACGCTCTGCGCCAGCAACTCGCCGAAGCCCTCGCCGCCCGGCGCGCCGCCGAGGAGCAATCGGCACAGGCGCTCACCGAGGCCGAACGCCAGGCGGCGCTTCTCGCCACGGCCGCCACCGAGCTTGAAGGCCAGAAGGCCGCGAGCACCGAGGCCCAGCGCGAGATGGCCCTGCTCAACGAGCAGATCACCACCTTGCGCACCCAGCTTGGCCAGCTGCGCGCCCTGCTCGACGATTACGAAGAGCGCGAGATTGCGGCGCAGGTTCAGATCGAACAGCTCGGGTCCGATCTCAACGCCGCGCTCGCCCGTGCCGCGGCCGAGGAACGCAAGCGCGCTGATGCCGAGGCCGAGGCCCGCCGGCTCGCCGAGGCCGAGGCCGCCCGTCTTGCCGAAGAGGCCAGGGATCTCGCCAGCTACCGGTCGGAATTCTTCGGCCGGATGCGCCAGATCCTAGGTGACCGTGAGGGGGTGAAGATCGTCGGCGACCGGTTCGTGTTCTCGTCCGAAGTGCTGTTTGCGCCCGGCAGCGCGGTGCTGTCGCCGGGGGGGCAGGCGCAGATCGCCCATGTGGCCGAGATCCTTTCGGAAGTGTCGGACGAGATCCCGCCGGAGATCGATTGGGTGATCCGGGTCGACGGGCATACCGACCGCACCGGGATCGGGCCCACCAGCGAGTATGCCGACAATTGGGAGCTTAGTCAGGCGCGCGCCCTGTCGGTGGTGCATTACATGACCGGCCAGCTTGGCTTCGCGCCGGAGCGGCTGGCGGCGACGGGCTTTGGCGAGTTCCAGCCGGTGGCGCCGGGCAACAGCCCCGCCGATTATGCCGCCAACCGCCGGATCGAACTGAAGCTGACCGAAAAATGAAGCTTGCCCCGCGGGCGGATGCGGAAGTCCTGTGCCGCGCCTGTGGGCTGTGCTGCGACGGGTCGCTGTTCTGGGCGGTCGAGCTGGGTCCGGGCGAGGCGCCGCCCGGGGCCGAGGGCGGACGCTTGCCCCAGCCTTGCCACCATCACCGGCGCGGGGAATGTGCGATCTACGGCGCGCGTCCCGCCCAGTGCCGCGGCTTCACCTGCCGGGTGCTCGACGCGGTGACGCGGGGCGAGCGCGATCTCGACTGGGCCAAGGCCCGTATCGACGCCATGCGCCATCTGCTTGCGGGGCTTGACGACGCGCTGCCGGGCGACGGCGCGCTCTATGTCCGCGCGGCGCGTTACCTCGAAAGCCCCGCCAGTCTTCCCGACGACGCCCGCATCCGCGCCCGGGTCGAAGTCTACCGCGAGATGATCGGCGATTTTCGCGCTCTGACCGACGCACCCGACCCCCCCGGTGACGAGACCGGCGGCGAGACCGGGGGATAAGGCGGGAGAAATGCCGGCGCCCGACGGCCGCGGTCAGCTCTCGCTGAGCGCCACTTTCATGTCGCTGACCTCGTAGATCACCTCGCCATCGGCCTCGACGATGCCATTGGCCACCCCCATCGTCAGCCGGCGGGTCTGCACCGCCTTGGTGAAATCGACGTAATAGGTCAGCATCTTGCGGTCGGGGCGCACCATGCCCTTGAGCTTCACTTCGCCCACACCGAGCGCATAGCCGCGTCCCTGCCAGCCGCGCCAGCCGAGGTTGAAGCCGGTGAGCTGCCACAGCCCGTCGAGGCCGAGGCAGCCGGGCATGATCGGGTTGCCGGGGAAATGGCAGTCGAAGAACCACAGATCCGGGGTGATGTCGAATTCGGCCACCACATGGCCCTTGCCGTGCTTGCCGCCGTCGCCGGAGATCTCGGTGATCCGGTCCATCATCAGCATCGGCGGCGCCGGCAATTGGGCGTTGCCGGGGCCGAAAAGCTCGCCGGCGGCGCATTTCAGCAGGTCTTCCTTGGTGAAACGGGTGGGATAATCTGCCATGGGGCGTCGCGGCCTTTCTTTGCGGGAAGTTTGGCCGAGATTACACCCGGGCGGCCGGGCGCGGCAAGGGCCGGGCAAGGGTTGGGCCGGCGCCGTGAGGGAAAAGGTTTGAAACCCCGGGCCTTGCCCGTTATCGTCCCCGCCCAGCATGTGGAACTGAAACAAGACTGAAACCAGAATGACCGGTCAGGATGCAAACACCCTCGGTGCGGCGTGGCTCGGCAAGGCCGGGGTGCGGCCGACCCGGCAAAGGCTGCTGCTTGCCAATCTGCTGGTGGGCGATGGCAAACACCGTCATGTGACCGCCGAGAGCCTCTATGAAGCGGTGCGCGCGAGCGGCGGGCGGGTGGCGCTGGCGACGGTCTACAACACGCTCAAGGCGTTCTCGGAGGCGGGGTTGCTGCGCGAGATCACCGTGAACGGCGCGCGCAGCTATTTCGACACCGATGTCTCGAACCACGCGCATTTCTACTGGGAAGACACCGGCGAGCTTGCCGATGCGGGCCATGACAAGCCCGCGCAGGAGGTGACGGTCTCGAACCTGCCCGAGGCGCCCGCGGGCACCGAGATTTCCAAGATCGACGTGGTGATCCGGCTGAAACGGATCTGAGGCCCGGGCGGTGGGTCGTCCGGGGCGCGCGCGCCCCGTGGCTGGCCCCGTGCCCCCACTTCAGACCGCTCTCAGAACCACTGCCCCGGCTCCATCAGCCCGAGGTCGAGCAATTGCTGCGACGACCATTCCACCGGCACCGAGTTGCGCCACAGAAAGCTGTGGATGTCATAGGTGCTGCCGGGGTTGGTCTTCAGCGCCTTGGCGGTGCGGAAGCTCACGATCGCGGCGGTGAGGTTGTGGTGCCATGGGCAGGCATAGGTGTTGTATTCCTCGTCGGAAAACGTGTGGTCGGGGCGCAGGCGCAGCCCGGGTTTCGCCCGGAACAGCGCGATCCGGTCGATCTTGCGCCGGTTTTCGGGCACATGTTCCTCGAACCGCCAGCGCAGCCCGCCGAAGAAATCGTATTGCCGCTCCTTCGGCCGGCCGGTCGCGGGGTCGGGGCGGAGGAGCGCATAATAGCCCGCCTTGTCGATCGAAGCGGTATCGAGCGAGACCGCGTCGGGAAAACGGCCGAGGTCGTTGGCATAGGCGTCGACCACATAGGTCAGCATCGCGTCGCGCCGCTCGCCGCTGTGGAAGGCGAGCATCTCGCCGATGCTGCGGGTCTCGCAGAAGGGAAAGAACAGATATTCGGCGTTGTAGCAATAATAGAGCCATTGCCCCGGCGCGGCCCTGATCACCGCATCCACCGCCCGTTGCAGGGCGCCGCTGGCGGTGATGTCGTAGTCGATCCGGGCGAGGGTGGCCTCGAGCGCGGGGTCGAGGCGGATCTCCGGGTCGGCAAAGAGCAGAATGGCCGCGAAACCCTTGGTCTGGTGGTAGCGGATGGTGCTGTCGACCTCGGCCAGATCCTCGACGAAGATCATCGCCACCGGTCCGGCGGTGAGCGCGGCGCGGCCGCGGGCGAGGAAATCCTTGAGTGATCGGTAGCGCATGGGTGGTCCTGTGGGCTTGGGCGGGAGCCTCCCTCATTGGGCCGGGCATTGCAACACTCGCCCGCCCGTTGCGGGTGGGGGGGCAATCCTGTATGCCCGCCCTGATCTTGCTGGAGCCCGACCCATGACCGACGCGAAGAAACTCTTCATCCGCACCTATGGCTGCCAGATGAATGTCTATGACAGCGAGCGCATGGCCGAGGCGCTGGCGACGGAAGGCTATGTCGCCACCGACCGCCCGGAAGAGGCCGACATGATCCTGCTCAACACCTGTCACATCCGCGAGAAGGCGGCGGAGAAGGTCTATTCGGAGCTTGGCCGCTACAAGCCGCTGAAGGCCGCGAAACCTGACCTGAAGATCGGCGTGGCGGGCTGTGTGGCCCAGGCCGAGGGCGAAGAGATCATCGCCCGCCAGCCGATGGTCGATCTCGTGGTGGGGCCGCAGACCTATCATCGTCTGCCGGAGATGCTGGCGAAGGCGGGGCAGGGGCAGAAGGCGATCGACACCGACTTCCCCCCCGAGGACAAGTTCGACGTGCTGCGCGACCGGCCCAAGGCCAGCCACGGGCCGACGGCCTTTCTGACCGTGCAGGAGGGCTGCGACAAGTTCTGCGCCTTCTGCGTCGTGCCCTATACCCGCGGCGCCGAGGTGAGCCGGCCGGCGGCGCGGATCCTGCGCGAGGCGCGCGAGCTGGTCGACCGCGGGGTGCGCGAGATCACCCTGCTGGGGCAGAATGTCAACGCCTATCACGGCGCGGGCGAGGGCGGCGACGTGAGCCTTGCCGGGCTGATCCGGGCGCTGGCGGAGATCGACGGGCTCGACCGCATCCGCTTCACCACCTCGCATCCCAACGACATGTCGGACGATCTGATCGCCGCCCATGGCGAGGTGGAAAAGCTGATGCCCTATCTGCATCTGCCGGTGCAATCGGGTTCTGACCGGATTCTCAAGCGGATGAACCGTGGCCATACCGCCGAGCAATATATCCGCCTGATCGAGCGCATCCGCGCCGCCCGGCCCGATATCCTGATCTCGGGCGATTTCATCACCGGCTTCCCGGAGGAGACCGAGGCGGATTTCGAGGCCACCATGGATCTGATCCGCGAGGTCCGCTACGGTCAGGCGTTTTCCTTCCGCTATTCACCGCGTCCGGGTACGCCGGCCGCCGAGCGGGCGCAGGTTGACGCCGCCGCCGCCAGTGACCGGCTGCACCGGCTTCAGGCGCTGATCAACGATCAGGCCCGGGCGGTGATGGAGGCGATGGTGGGGCGCGAGCTTGGGGTGTTGTTCGAGAAGCCGGGGCGGGAGCCCGGGCAGATGGTGGGCAAGTCCGACTATCTGCATGCGGTCCATGTGGAGGCGCCCGAACTTGCACAGGGAGTTGCACGGGGCCAACTTGCACGGGTGAGAATCACTGGCGCCGGACCCAATTCCCTGAGTGGAGAGCTTGTCTGATTCGCATATTGAATCGCCTCAAAGGCGGGTATTTCGGGGTTATCCACAGGCTGTCCACAGGTCATTTCAACATGGCCGCGGTTTGTTCGCATTGTGGCGGAAAATTGCAGGATCAGAACATTTACGCCTCCCGCAACCAGGGTCTACCATGGTCCCGATGTTGCAAAGCCGCGCGGTGGCGCGGCAGTTTTGGGGGACAGCCTTGGACAGACAGACAGTTTCATGGGCGAAGACGGGGGCCGCGCTGCTGGCGCTGGCCGCTTTCGCCGGCCTTGCCGCGCCGGCCGCGGCACAACAGCAGGTGACGGTCACCAATACCATCGAATGGGGGCTCTGGGTGGATCCGGACGGCTGCATGCACTGGTGGTCCGACGGCGGTTTCGAGGGCTACATGACCCCGCGCCGCGACCCGGAGACCGGCCAGCACATGTGCCTTGAGCGCAATACCTGCGCGGTGCCCAATACCGACGTGCTGTTCGCCACTGACAGCGCGCAACTGACGGCCAGCGGCCGGCGATGGGTGCGGCAGTTCTTCGCCTCCGCCGGGGCCTTTGCCTATGCGATCTACGGCCATACCGACAGCCGCGCCTCGGCCTCCTACAACCAGCGCCTGTCGCAGCGCCGCGCCGAGGCGGTGGCGGCCGAGGCCCGGGCGCAGGGCGCGGTGGTCGACCGGGTGGCGGGGTTTGGCGAAAGCCGGCCGGTGGCGCCCAACGATTCGGCTGCGAACATGCAGAAGAACCGCCGTGTTGAAATCGTCTGCTACAGGTATCCGCAATGATGAAGAAGCTCATGCTGCTGGCGCTGGTCGCGCCGATCGCCCTCGCGGGCTGCAAGTCCACCGCCTATAACGGCGGCCAGCCGAAACTTCTCGCGCGTGCCTCCGACGGCGCGTGGGGCGACACCCAGGGTCCGCGCGACGGGATCGCCGCGGTGGCGGTGACGCCCGACGGCTGCGAGGCGTGGTTGATGGATGAGGGCGTCGAGGGCTATGCCACGACCCGCTCCGATCCGCGCACTGGCCTGCCGGTCTGCACCAACCGGATCCCGCCGGGTTCGGTGATCGGCAATCCGAGCGTGTCGAGCGACTTCCCGGATTACCTGCCCTGAACTCGGGCTCAACAAGCGCAAACATGGCCACGGGCGCGGGTGCCCGTGGCCTTTTGCGCGTCAGTCGCGGGAAATCCGCGGCTTCGGGGCGCTCCGGTCTTGAATGCGCCGCAGGGCTGTGCACCTTCGCGGTCTGACCCCATGTTTACGGAGCGACCCTTGGGCAAAGATGCCTTGATCCCCCCGCCGGAGAGCGGCGACAGAACCGGGACCAT
>PDWI01008701.1_pt1 | contig 11882 bp, 13 predicted proteins | sample 1430891 | NCBI WGS metagenome assembly PDWI01 (sample SAMN01162508, study PRJNA174530) | Oral metagenome, whole genome shotgun sequencing project. | biome: Marine environment; feature: Marine mammal; material: Swab sample of the gingival sulcus; isolation source: swab sample of gingival sulcus...
TGGCGGTGATTTTGTAGTCGTTATCAACGCTAAAGAAGCGGTGGTGACTGGTGATAAAGATATGGCAAAACGCTACTATCATCACACTGGTTTTGCTGGCGGAATTAAGCACATTACCTTAGGTGATGCGCGTGAAAAAAAGCCAGAATTGATTATTGAAAGTGCGGTTAAAGGTATGTTACCGAAGAATAAGCTTCAAGCTGATATGATGAAACGGCTTAAAGTTTATGCTGGTAGCGAGCACAATCACGCTGCTCAAAAACCGCAGAAAGTAGAGGTTAAGTAATGGCAGTTAAAAAATATTTCTATGGCTTAGGTCGTCGAAAAGCAGCTACTGCAACCGCTCGACTATACAAAGGTAAAGGCGAAGTTACAATCAATGGTAAAAGTTTGACCGACTATTTTAGCGGTGACAAAAAACTAATTGCCGAAGTAACTGATCCATTAGCTTTAGTTAGTAAGCAAAAAGATTACGATGTAACTATTAAGGTTAAAGGTGGCGGCTTGGCTGGTCAAGTTGACGCTATCAAGCTAGCAATTGCTAAGGCTTTGATCGTTGACAGCCCAGACTTACGTCCAATTTTGAAGAAAGCTAACTTGCTAAAACGCGACCCACGCGAAAAAGAACGCAAAAAATGGGGTCTACGCAAAGCCCGCAAGAAAGAGCAATTCTCAAAGCGTTAAACATCTGTTAAGATTAAAAAATGCGTCCTATTACGGACGTATTTTTTATTTTATTGTCATCTCGAGCGCAGTCGAGAGATCCTAACTTCAGCTTTACATTTTAATTTACATTAAAAACTCCGTTATTCTGCCAACTTTTTAGTATCACATTGGTTTGTTTTTAACTATCTTAAATCTATCTTCTATCGTTCAGTTAAAAGGTTATTCTAAAACCATTTAGGTTTATAGAATTTCGTTTTTAACTTCTATTTATATATATTAAGGGGAAGAACACTACTTTCGAAGCGTTCTCTTCCCCTTAATAATCCCTAACACTAGCACGAATACTACACTGCCTATTTGAAATGAATTAGTAACCTGATTAGATGGTGCTGCTCTGGGTTTGTACTAATAGGTTTAAATTAGAAAATAGTTAATTGGTGAGGGGTTTGTTATCAATATCTCATATGCGATATATTTTTTAGCGATTTTTAAAAAGTAGCAATACTATAGTACGTACTTTTTGTCAAATTATAAAATTTTTATATCACCCTACGTATTTTCCAAGTAGTGTTTTATCGGCAAGAAATATAATAATTTAATAAACTATGTTGATTTTTTGCCGATAATATGCTAAAATGTTTATAGTTATGAGCAAGAAAATAGATTATAAAAAAGTTAGCGAAATGGCAGTTGCTTGGAATGTTTCCGAGCGAACTGTGCGAAATTATTGTAATAAAAATAAAATAGCCGGTGCTAAATTAACTGGTAAAACTTGGTATATTCCAGCTGATGCTAAAAAACCAGACCGCAGTAATAAAAAACAAAAGAACGATTTATTAGAAAGGCTAATAACCGAAAAAGAATCTGGCCTAAAAGGTGGTATTTATCATAAGTTGCAAATTGAATTAACTTATAATTCCAATCATATTGAGGGCAGTACTTTGACACACGATCAGACCAAATATATTTATGAAACTAATGCACTTGATCTAAAAGATGACGCCGTTAATGTTGACGATGTAGTTGAAACAGCTAATCATTTTAGATGCGTTAACTTGGTCTTAGATAATGTTAACAACCCAATTAGCGAAACTTTTATCAAGAAACTTCATTTCACTCTCAAGAACGGTACTTCCGACTCGCGTAAAGACTGGTTCGCGGTTGGGGAATATAAAAAACTACCGAATGAAGTCGGCGGTCATAGTACAACCGCTCCAGAAGAAGTGGGTAAAAAGCTAGAAAAATTATTAAAGACTTATAATTTATCAAAAACAAAAACTTTTGACGAAATCTTAGATTTTCATCATAATTTTGAAACAATTCATCCTTTTCAAGATGGTAATGGTCGAGTTGGCAGGCTAATTTTACTTAAGGAATGTTTAAAAAACAATATCGTGCCAATTATTATTGATGAACAATTAAAGCTGTTTTATTATCGAGGCTTAAGTCAATGGAAGGTGAATAGAACATATTTAAGAGAAACTTGCTTGAGTGGTCAAGACAAGATGAAAAAATATTTAGATTATTTCGAAATTCCATACTCAGAAAAGTAAAATAATTTTTGTCAAATGATAAAATTTTTATATCACCCTATGTATTTTTAGTCTGATTTCCGTAACATTGACTTAATATTGTAATTATGATATAATGCGATAGAGTTGTCAAATGATTGGTAGCTAGAATTTGTCATAAGGAGGTGGAAAAAATGACAATAAACGAAAGTAATACTAAAGAGGCAAAAGTTGTTGCTATAAGAAAAGTAACAGAAAAACCTTTTGGCATGAGTATTGATGAGATTTCGAAAAAGATATTAACCACAAGAGAGGTTGAGAACTTTATAAAAGAGCCGTTCAGTAATAGATTTTTCTTGATAGAAAATGAGGAGGGTGGAGCTCTTGCCGAAGAAATGCTTTCATCAGGAGAGGCGATTGCTGTCGTTACAGACTACAAACTAGGTCTAATATCAGTGCAATTGTCTTATCCGACAAGACCTTGATTTCAAGGTCTTATTTTTTTGGCAGAATATGGTAGCTAATATTTTAACCTATTTTATGTTAAAATATTGATATGAAAGATGTGATTTTAACTGGCCTGCGGGCTAATGACCAATTAACTTTAGCTAACTATTTGGGTGGTATTTTACCGATGATAAAGCTCCAAAAGCAATACGCTGATGAATATCAGCTGAATATGTTCGTGCCGGATCTACATAGTTTTACAACGCCAATTGATCACAGCCAGCTTCAAGCTGGAATTATGAATAACTTAAAAGTTTATATTGCGGCTGGACTAGACTTGGGCAATTCTAACACTTATCTATATCGTCAAAGCTATATTCCAGCTCACAGCGAGCTGACTTGGATTTTAGATTGTTTTACTGGCATGGGCGAATTATCACGAATGACTCAGTTCAAAGATAAAAGCGAAACTATCAACGAAGATCGGGTTTCGGTTGGTTTATTTAACTATCCGGTCTTAATGGCGGCTGATATTCTACTTTATAATGCCAAGTGGGTGCCGGTCGGCGAGGATCAATTCCAACATTTAGAAATCGCTCGTGACATCGCCGAGCGAATGAATAAGAAGTTCGACAACCTATTCGTCGTACCGGAAAACACCGCCAAACAAACCGCTTTTATTAAGCGTGACAAAGGCTTACGCATTCGCAGCTTAACCGATCCGGCTAAAAAAATGTCTAAAAGCGACGATAATCCCAAGTCTAAGATTTTATTAACTGATGACCCACAAGTCGCTTATAAAAAAATTATGTCGGCAACTACTGACAGTGTTGGCGTGATTAATTATGATTGGGATAATCAACCCGGCGTGACCAACTTATTAACTATTTTGAGCCTACTAACTAATCAAGATTTAGAAGCAATTAAAGCTAATTGGACAGGCAAAACTAGTTATGGTGAGCTAAAAACGGCTGTGGCTGAGGCTGTTCAAGCTTTTTTGGTTGATTTTCAAGCTAAATACAAGGCCGTTGACGAAGCTAAGCTAATGGCTAAGTTAGAACAATCCGAAGCAGCCATGAATGAGATAGCTAAAGCGACTCTACTGCGTGTTCAAAAGGCAGTTGGCTTGAGGAGTTAAATGGTTAAAGTTAAGCAAGCAGAAGCCAAGCAAATTTTGATTGACTTTGGCATCATGGATGAGGCTGACTTTTTATCGGCCCGCTTGGATCGCTTCAAGCGTCAGACTTTTGATGATGATGTGATTATTTATCAATTTGATTACCAAAAACAACATTTTGCGTTTGTGATTGATAACTTTGCGTTAGGTGATAAAGCAATTATTACCGAAAACCTCGATTGGGCCGATCGAGCTGAGGTACTAGCTAATCCAAAGAGTCCGGCTACTTTTGGCTATCCATTTGAGCAAAAAACGCTTTACTTAATTCGCCAACAAGCCGATAAAATTCGCTTAGATCAGTTGGCGACTGAGCAATTTAGTGATTTTTCTCGATCACGCCTCCAAAAAATGATCAAAAAAGGTCTGATTAAAGTTGATGGAGAAGTGATTAAAGCTACTAATAAATTAGTCGATCTAGAAGCTAAATTAGAACTTGATTATCAAGCACCAACCAAGCAACCGCTTCAATTAGAAATTATTTACGAAGACGATGATATCTTAGCGATTAACAAGCCAGCTGGTGTTTTGACCCACGCTAAGAATAAAGATGACTTGGAATACACCGTGTCAGACTTCGTGAAAGATCATTTGGGCGTTAAATCAGACGACTTGCGTTATGGTATCGTTCATCGATTAGATCGCTTAACTAGTGGGGTGTTGGTTTGTGCCAAAAATCCGGCAGCTTTTGATTATCTCAAGCAACAGTTTAAGGATCGAAAAGTTCAAAAAACTTATTTAGCAATCACCAGTGGTGATTTGAAAAACGACAAAGCTTTGATTGATCTGCCAATCGCTCGATCGACCAAGCAGCCCAGTCGGTTTCAAGTCGATGCTAACGGAAAAGATGCTCAAACCAATTATCAGCTTATCGAAAGTAAAAATGGCTATAATTTATTACAATTACAACCTAAAACCGGCCGAACCCATCAGTTGCGTGTTCATTTAGCTTATCTTAACAATCCGATTGTAGGTGATAGCTTATATCAAGGCCAAGTCGCTCCACGTTTGATGCTCCACGCCAAGACGTTGGTCTTTAAAAATTTAGCTGGTCAAACAATAACAGTGGAAAGTGATGTGCCACAGGAGTTTGAACAATGGATGAACTCTTAGTTTTGTTGTCAAAAAACGATCTTAAAAACATTGATCGAGTTATAAAAGACCAGAATCAAACTTTTTTGTTCAAGTCAACTGACAGTAGCAGCTTGGAGTTGGTTAAATGCTATTTAAGAACCAACCTTGACGCCGAGATTATTGACATTAGCCCAGAAAAAGGTGGCAAAATTAAGATTGATCAAGCTCGCCAGTTGCTGGAACTAACTTGCAACACTCATCATAAGGCGCGTTATTTTTTCATTTCAGAAGCTGATTTGATGACGATTGCGGCCCAAAATGCTTTATTAAAAATCTTCGAAGAGCCTAATAAAAATAACTTTTTCATTCTTTTTTCGACTAATTATCGCAATTTTTTACCGACAGTTTTGTCTAGATTTAAGCTAATTAGATTAGATAAAATTAACTCGTCGAAGATTAAGCAGGCTTTGAAGCCACAATTTACCGATATTACTAATCAACAACTGGCTCAAATTGAATTCGTCGCCGGTAGCGACCTTAGCATTTGGTTAAAAATGCTAGACGATCCACAGTTTTTTGAGCAACAATTGGCTTTAGCTAATTTGGCTAAAAAATTGTTGATGGCTAAGAGCTTGTACCAAAAAATTATCTTAATTCAAAAGGTTAAAAAAGATCGCCAACAGGCGATAGAACTAATCAATATTTTATTAAAAATGTATCGGCAGTTGTTCTTAAAAACGCCTAGTGACAACCATCAACAAGCTATGCTTAAATACAGCCAAGCTCTGGATGAATTGGCTCGTAATAGCAATGTCGGCTTAACCTTAATTAAAGCTATGTTATAATTATAATATGACAGGATTGCTAGTTATTGTTTTAATCGTGGCGTGGCTCTTTTTTTATAAAGAGTCGGATCAAGAAACGGTTATCAATCAAGATGATAAATTAGAAAAATATTGGCAAGTTGCCCATAAATCGATTAAAGAAAAGAAGTTTATGCGAGCCGAGAAGGCCTTGCTGACCATTCTTCAAGCTGATGAACGCAATGCGGTGGCTTACAATCGATTGGGTATTTTATACGCTCGTCAAGGTCAGTCTAAGGAAGCGATTGAATGCTTCGAAATCGCTCAAAGCCTAGAATCTAACCCTAGCAATCTCCATAATGTTGGTTTGATTTATTTTAACACCGGTGATTATACTAAAGCCGAAATTGCTTTTGAGCAGGCGATTGAGCTGGAAGATAATGTAGCTTCACGTTACATCGCTTATGCGAAGGTAAAGGAAAAATTGAATAAGCATACTGAAACCGTTACCGCTCTAGAAAAAGCAGTTGAGATTGAAGAAAACCCGTTGACTCTTAAAATGCTCGCTGAGGCTTACGAAAAAACTGATCAAAAAATCCTAGCTCGTGACTTATATGAAAAAGCCGAAAAAATGATTATTAAGCAAGTCAAGCCGAAAAAACCAACCCAACCCCGTCGGGTGATAATGTGATAAAAAGTTAAATAACCGCTATTTAGCGGTTATTTTTTGTTCATTCTTTTTAAGTAAACAATCAAGACATATCAATTTTCTTTTACTTGCTACGTCTCTTCCTGATCTAGCAACCTCCATTATATTGCCACATTTTGAACATCTTGCTAGCATAATATCCCTCCTTATCTAGTATACTATCTTTTAATTATAACATATAGTAACATCTTTTGTCAACTTTTAACTTTTTACCCTTGCTAATCTAGGCGTTTTTAGTTAAAATATTAAAAGTTCGTTTTAGAACTATGCCACCTTAGCTCAGTTGGCTAGAGCAGCGGTTTTGTAAACCGCAGGTCCTCGGTTCGAGCCCGAGAGGTGGCTCCACAAGATGCGCTGGGATAGTGAAGCGGTCAAACACAACAGACTGTAAATCTGTCGGCATTCGCCTTCGTAGGTTCGAATCCTACTCCCAGCACCAAAAAAGTGCCGTCTTAGCTCAGGGGTAGAGCACTTCCATGGTAAGGAAGGGGTCGTGAGTTCAAATCTCACAGACGGCTCCATTTTTGTTTTACTTGATAGTCATCTATCTATCTGATATAATAAAGCACCGAAAAGAGGAAAAATGGCAAAAAAGAATACTAAGCGAAAACTAGTCGGACTTGTGAGTGAAGAGAGCGGACAACGCACTTATTACACTAAGAAAAACACAATGAACACTAAAGAAAAACTTTCTCTACGCAAATACGATCCTAAGCTACGTAAGCACGTAACTTACACCGAAACCAAAAAGAATCTTGGTCGTAACGAAGTTAAAGAGAAAAAGCACTAATAAACACCCTTCAGATGAAGGGTATTTATTTTTTAGGATAAACCACTGATTTTATCACCGTCAATGGTGATTTTTTGGGCTAATGGCTCGGCCGGCAAGCCCGGCATAGTCATAATATTGCCGGCCATCGCCACGATTAAGCCAGCGCCAGCGTTGATTTTTAAGCTATTAATTACTAAATCAAAATCTTCTGGCGCACCTAACTTATCTTTATCGGCTGAGAATGAGAACGGCGTTTTAGCAACGCAAACTAATGAGTTTTCTAGGCCTAATTGCTTAATTTTAGCCAGATCTTGCTTAGCTTGATCGCTTAAGACAACTTTTTTAGCACGATAGATTTGCTGAGCGATGGTCGATAATTTTTGCTCGATACGGTCACTTGATTGATAAAGCGGTTTAAAATTAGTTGGTTGCTTATCGATTAACTGAACGACTTTGGTCGCTAAATCAACTCCACCAGCTGAACCTTGACTAAAGACATTGACTAATGAATGACTAACTTGCATTTCATCAAGTAGGCTCTGTAATAAATTTATTTCTGCTTCAGTATCACTAGCAAACTGATTGATTGCTACAATAACTGGCAATTGAAACTTTTGAATATTCTCAATATGCTGGCGTAAGTTGGCAAAACCAGTTTTTAAAGCCGCTAGGTTTTCTTGATTAACGTCTTCGGCTTGACCGTTGGCTTTCAAGGCTCTGATGGTCGCCACCAAGACGGTCAGATCTGGTTTTAACTTACCAACTTGTGATTTAATATCAAAAAACTTTTCAGCCCCAAGATCGGCCCCAAAACCAGCTTCGGTTACTACATAATCTGCTAATTTTAGACCGGCTTGAGTAGCAATTAGACTATTGCAACCGTGAGCGATATTAGCGAACGGTCCGCCATGAATCAACACTGGATTATGTTCTAAAGTTTGGACTAGATTTGGTTTTAAAGCGTCTTTAACGAGCATGGTGATCGCATCGACGATTTTTAAATCAGCTACGGTGATTGGTTGATTATCAAAATTATAACCAATGATAATCTTAGCCACGCGTTGTTTGAAATCGGCTTGGTCTTGGCTCAAACACAAGATGGCCATAATCTCTGATGCTGCCGTAATAACAAAGTTAGTCTGATAAGTTGGGCTTTTAGCGTCACTTAGGCCAACTTCAATCTGGCGTAAAGCTCGATCATTAAGGTCGATAGCGCGGGGCCAGACAATTTTGACTGGATTGATTTTTAATTTATTACCCTGATAAATATGATTATCGATACAGGCTGAAATCAAGTTGTGAGCCGAACCAATTGCGTGAATATCACCTGTAAAATGAAGATTGATGTCTTCCATCGGCATAACTTGAGCATAACCACCACCACAAGCGCCACCTTTAAGACCTAAAGTTGGACCCAACGATGGCTCACGCAGACATAACACAGTTTGATGACCAATTTTATTAAGCGCATCAGCCAGGCCAATGCTGGTAGTAGTCTTGCCTTCACCATATTTGGTCGGATTGATGGCGGTAACTAAAATTAGTTTGCCTTGTTTATCACTACTAATCGAATTAGGATCGATCTTGGCTTTATATTTACCGTATGGCTCATAATCAGTTAAATTTAACTCTGAAACAAGCTTAGCAATTGATTTTTTAGTGGTTTTTTGTGAAATTTGAATGTCAGTTAACATAAAATACTCCTTTTTAGGTTTAATTTTGGTTATTGGGTATTAGTTAACTTATAGCATAATTGATAATTTCTTTATATTTTACTAAGCGCAATGATTTATTAAAAAATAAATAACTGAGCTTGGCAGGGGTACTTGGAATCGAACCAAGATCTAAGGTTTTGGAGACCTTTATACTAGCCATTGTACTATACCCCTTCAGGCACTTGATATTATATCATAAATAAGGTGACAGGTGCTGAGATTTTTGTTACAATTAGTTTATGAATCAAGAAAAAAAGACTTTATTTTTAAGTCAACCATATTTAATCTTAATGGTGGGTACGCCTGGGGCTGGTAAAACTTTTTTTGCTAAACAATTTTCTGCGACTTTTAACGCTCCGTTTGTTAATATCAATAAAATCCGTCACGATATGTTCGACCATCCCGATTTCTCGCGTGATCAAGAAGAAAAATTAGAACAATTTTCACATTATTTGGTGGAAGAAATTATGCGCACTAAAAAAACCATCATCGTTGAGGGTAAGTTAGATGCTCGAATTGATCGTCAAGAATTTGTTAAATTAGCTGAAAAAAATGGTTATAAGACTCTAATTGTTTGGGCCCAAACTGTCGAAGCAGTCGCTAAAAATCGCGCTATTAAAAATCTAACTAAAGATAAAGATTTCGTTTTGTCCGAAGATGATTATCAGAAAATTGTTGGTAAATTCACTTCACCCAATGCCAAAGAAAATCCAGTCGTGATTAGCGGTAAGCATACCTTTGCGACTCAAGCTAAGACTGTCTTGAAACGAATTGCTGATCTTAGATACGCTAACTCCAAAATTACTCGCAGCAGCTCACGAACGCATTTAATTAGATAATGATTGAAATTATTGACCCCCATTTGGGTCCGATTACAATTAGTAAGAACAAAAACGCCAGGCGACTTAGTATTCGAATTACGCCGCAGGGTAAATTAAGACTAACTTGTCCTTATCGAACGACAAAATTAATGCTGCGCTTGTTCATTAAGCAAAATCGTCAATCAATCGCCGAGATGGTGAATAAATATACTAAGTCTCGAATTTATAAAGTTGGTGACTTAATCGGTAAACATCATAAGATTAAGACCGAACCAGCTTCAAAATTAAAAGTCATTTTGCGCAATAATTATTTGGTCGTTCAATTGCCAAATAATTTAAAAATTGAAGACGCTCCAGTTCAAAACGAAATCAAAAAAGTCGTAATTAAGGCTTTGCGCAAACAAGCTAAGGCTTATTTGCCCCGACGCTTGGCGTACTTGGCCAAAAAGTATGATTTTGATTACGTTCCCGGTAATTTATCACACGCTTCGACCCGTTGGGGGAGTTGTGGAACTGATAAAAAAATCAATCTCAATATCGCTTTAATGAATCTAGATCACGAGCTCATTGATTATGTAATCATTCACGAACTGTGCCACACCCGGCAAATGAACCACTCTCGGGCTTTCTGGCAAGAAGTTGAGAACATTTTGCCTAATTACAAGCAATTGGTTCGAAAAATGAAAAAGCATTCACCTTATGTTTAAAAAATGATATAATTTTGATATGAAAGTTGGTGGGAAAACAAACACAGCGATGTCGCAAAATGAACCGCTATTAGCTTTAATGAACAACTTGGCCGATGGCGTTATTCAAATCGACCATCACGGTTTGATTCAGCTGTATAATGCCTCCGCCTTAAACATTCTCGATACCAACGTTACCTTAACTGGACTAAAAATTAACGACATTTTGCGCTTGAAAGATTTGAGCGACCAGCCAATCGATATTATTAAAAAATTAAAAACCGTTAATAAAATTACGGTTATTGACGATGTGATTTATGCTTATGAAACTGGCGAAAACTTGCGTTTAGAGATCACGATTACGCCAATTCACGACAACAGTGTCAAAGATAATATTTCTGGTTATATTTTGTTAATTAGAGACGTGACTAAATTTAAGAATTTAGAGCAAGAACGTGATGAATTTGTCAGTGTCGTTAGCCATGAGCTGCGAACTCCAGTCACGATCGTCGAAGCAACTTTAAGTAACCTTAATTTACTTATTGAAAAAAATGGCGATCTTAATATTATTAAAGAAATTGCTAAAACTGCCCACGACCAGACAGTTAATTTGGCTAAAATGCTTAACGACATTGCTTCACTAGGCCGAGCTGAGCGAACTAATATTAAGACTGATGATGAGGTTGATTTAGACGAATTTATTAACAAGATTTATGATAAATATTTGCCCGACGCTAAGGCTAAGAACTTGAAATTAAATATCGATAAAGATCATAAACTAGGTAAGATTACCACCAGCCAATTATATTTGGAAGAAATGTTTCAGAACTTCATCACCAACGCCATAAAATATACCGAAGAGGGTAGCGTGACGATTGGGGCTAGGGATGTTGGCGCCGAAATTGAATTTTATATTAAAGACACTGGTATTGGTATTCCAAAACCAGATCGAGATAAGATTTGGAATAAATTTTATCGAGTCGAAGATTACCGAACGCGTGAAACTCAAGGCACTGGTATCGGATTATACGTTAATAAACGCTTAGCTGACAAGCTAAAAACCAAGATCAACTTAAAAAGCCGCTTAAATCACGGCTCAACGTTCAGTTTTAAGTTGAAAAAATCTTAATTAAGCGAAACGCTACGATCTTTCCAAATAACTTTCTTTGATTTCTTTTTGACTGTGCCAATAATCACCAAAATCAATTCCTGGATAATATTAAACGGCGCTAACAGAAAGGCTAAATAAAAATACTTAGACCAATATAACTTAGCATACAGCGTGTATAACAGATGATACAAAATCAAAATACAGGCTGAGCTAATAAATACTATGTCAAACCGAGCGACAATCAGACTATAAATAAATAATATTATATTGCCAAGATACAATAACAATCCTAAATTAAATAATTGATTAGCTAATTTATCACTAGTGGCCAGCTTGGTTTTAATTAACCGAACTGAAGTTTCTACTTGAGAATGCCAGCGTTTTTCGTAACTG
>PDWI01008702.1_pt1 | contig 11882 bp, 8 predicted proteins | sample 1430891 | NCBI WGS metagenome assembly PDWI01 (sample SAMN01162508, study PRJNA174530) | Oral metagenome, whole genome shotgun sequencing project. | biome: Marine environment; feature: Marine mammal; material: Swab sample of the gingival sulcus; isolation source: swab sample of gingival sulcus...
TCCTCGGCCTCGCTCTTGCTGATGTAGCTGCTGTGGGGGTCGAGCTGCTCCAGGAGGGACTTTATGGCCTCATCCATCAGCTCGTCATTATCCACCGTATCCACGTAGAAACGCTTGACGTAGTCAAGGGTCTGGAGAACCTTATAGCCAGGTAGCCGGCTCAACCCGAACTGCGCATATCCCTGCGGCATGTCCCCTATGGAAAGTACGAGTAGCAGGGCGAGTACCCTGATGTAAGAACCCTTGGCTATGCGCATGGTACGCGCTCTTATGGTACGGCCTATATCCATCGGCTTGGGAAATGTAGGGGGCGAAGAGCTAACCCCATATCGTCGTTCTGCAGTAGGTAAAAGCGGCACGCAGGAGGCACAGCCCCCAAATCCTCTCGCTCTATCACTACTCCCATTCTATCGTTGCCGGGGGCTTGGAGCTGATGTCATACACCACCCTGTTCACCCCACGAACATTGTTGATTATATCGTTGCTTACCCTACCGAGCACCTCGTAGGGTATGTGGTACCAATCGGCCGTCATGGCATCGAGCGAAACCACCGCACGGAGCGCCACGACGCTCTCATACGTTCGCTCATCACCCATTACGCCCACCGACTTAACCGGCAGGAGGATGGCCCCCGCCTGCCATATCTCATTATATAGCCCCGCCTCTCTTAGCGCATTCATGTAGATGGCATCGGCCTCCTGCAGCACGGCCACCCGCTCTGGGCTTACCTCCCCCAGGATGCGTATGCCCAAGCCCGGCCCCGGGAAGGGGTGGCGATCCAGAATGAGGGAAGGTAGCCCCAGCTCACGCCCAACCCGCCGAACCTCATCCTTGAAGAGAAGGCGCAACGGCTCCACCACCTTGAGCTTCATATCCTTTGGGAGGCCACCCACGTTGTGGTGCGACTTGATGGTAACGCTCGGGCCCTTGACAGATACGGACTCTATCACATCGGGATATATCGTACCCTGCGCCAGCCACTTTATACCCTCGAGCTTGGCCGCCTCGCGGTCGAACTCCTCTACGAAGCACGCCCCTATGGTCTTGCGCTTATCCTCCGGGTCCGTCTTGCCCTCGAGGGCCTTGAAGAAGCGATCCTTCGCATCCACACCTATCACGTTGAGGCCAAGGCCGCGGTAGGACTCCAAAACCTCAGTGAACTCATCCTTGCGGAGGAGCCCATGGTCCACGAATATACACGTTAGCTGCTTCCCTATGGCCCGATGCAGCAGCATGGCCGCCACGCTCGAATCCACCCCGCCGGAAAGGCCTAGAACCACCCCATCGTCGCCCAGCTGGGCACGGAGCTGCGCTATGGTATGCTCCACGAAGCTGGCGGGCGTCCAGTCGCATGCGCAGCCGCAACGCTCCACCAGGAAGTTCTTGAGCAGCTGCATGCCATGCTCGCTATGCGACACCTCCGGGTGAAACTGCACGCCATACACCATCCCGCCCATGGCCTCATAGGCCGCCACGGGGATGCTCTGCGTCTGCCCCACAACCTCCCAACCCTCGGGAAGGCGGGTAATAGTATCGCCATGCGACATCCAGACCGTCGAGCTTGCCGGCACGCCCTTCAGCATGCCGCCCTGTCCCTTCACCAGCAGCTCAGCGCGCCCATACTCGCGGGCATCCGAACGGCTCACCTCCCCGCCATAGCTGTTGGCCAGGAGCTGCGCACCGTAGCAGACACCCAGAATCGGGAGCTTGCCCAGGAGGGCATCTATCTCAACAGCGGGTGCATCATCATCATGAACAGAGCAGGGGCTACCCGACAGTATCAACCCCTTTAGCCCCTCGTCTACAACAACCTCCGAAGTGTAGGGTTGCACCTCGCAGTAAACGCCAATCTCGCGCACCCTGCGGGCTATGAGCTGGGTGTACTGCGACCCAAAATCCAATATCAAAACACGCTCCTGCAGGCCCTGCCCGTCAGCCATATGCTATACCTCCTAGTTTCTAACGATGGGGCAAAAGTACTATAAACTTGTTAACTTCAGGCTATTTCAGCGCTTATTTCTCCAGAATAAAGAATAGGGCGCAACCTTGCGCCCCACTTCTCCACCCCTGCTGGGGCTAATCCCTGGCATGTAGGCTGCATGCCCCGCAGGCCGCCCGCTGCTCCTTGGCATCCTCCACCCTTGGGCAAGCGATGCCGCGCTCACGCATGGCCTTGGACTCGCCGATATCCTCGGGGAACCGGTGCGAATGATGGAAGAAAATACGCAGCGAGAAGGCCAGGAAGGCAAAGCCCACCACGAGGCAACTCACGAAGATAATAGCTAGCATGGTATACAGTACCCCCGGGATTAATTACTAAATATCGAGGTTGGCAAACTTGGCGTGCTCCTCTATGAACTTGCGGCGCGGCGGCACGTCGTCCCCCATGAGCATGGAGAATATACGGTCAGCCTCCGCGGCGCTGCTGATTTCCACCTGCCGGAGAATCCGCGTCGAGGGGTCCATCGTAGTCTCCCACAGCTGCTCGGGGTCCATCTCCCCCAGACCCTTGTAGCGGGTCGTGTCGACCTTCTTCCCCCCCTCCCCGAACTCCGCCACGGCGGCCATGCGCTCCTTCTCCGTCCAGCAGTAGCGCTTGAGCTTCTTGCCCCGCGACACCTGGTAGAGCGGCGGGGTCGCGATGTAGAGGTGCCCGTTCTGTATAAGCTCGTTCATGTAGCGGTAGAAGAAGGTCATGATGAGAGTGGCGATGTGGCTCCCGTCCACGTCGGCATCGGTCATGATGATGACCTTGTGGTAGCGAAGGCCCGAGAGGTCCAGAGCCTTGCTATCGTCCTCCGTACCGACCTTCACGCCCAGCGCCATGAAGATATTCCGTATCTCCTCGCTGTCGAATATCCTGTGCATGAGGGCCTTCTCCACGTTGAGGATCTTACCCTTGAGCGAGAGGATGGCCTGGTACTTGCTGTCCCGACCGGTCTTGGCCGACCCCCCGGCCGAGTCGCCCTCCACCAGGAAAAGCTCCGTCTTGGTGGGGTCCTTCTCCGCGCAGTCCACCAGCTTGCCGGGTAGCCCGGCACCCGAGAGGGCGGTTTTCCGCTGCACTAGCTCCTTGGCCTTGCGGGCGGCATGGCGCGCCTCAGCCGCCACGATCACCTTCTGCACGATGGTCTTACCATCCCTAGGGTTCTCCTCCAGGAAGACCGACAGGGCATCGCTCACCGCCTGGCTCACCGCCGCGGTAACCTCGCTGTTGCCGAGCTTGGTCTTGGTCTGCCCCTCGAACTGCGGCTCGCCCACCTTCACCGAGATAATGGCCGTCAGCCCCTCCCGGAAATCCTCGCTGCTAATCTCCACCTTCGTCTTGGCCAGCATGCCGGTGCTCTCGGCGTAGGCCTTGAGCGTACGCGTCAGGCCCAGGCGGAAGCCCGCGAGGTGCGTCCCACCCTCTATGGTATTGATGTTGTTGACGTAGGAATGCTCATTGACCGAGTAGGAGTCGTTGTACTGCATGGCGATCTCCACCGGTATCCCCTGCTTCTCGGTCTCGAGGTATATCGGCTGCTCTATGATGGAGGTACGCGTCCCGTCGAGGTACTTCACGAAGCCCTTCAGCCCCTCCTCGCAGTGGAACTCCTCCCGGTGGAAGGCCATCGTGCCATCCTCCTGCTGCTCCTGCTCGCGGCGATCCTCCAGGGCGATGCGTATACCCTTGTTGAGGTAGGCCAGCTCGCGGAGGCGCGTCGCCAGGATATCGAAGCTGTAGACCGTCGTCTGGGTGAAGATGTCGGCATCCGGATGGAAGGTTACGATGGTGCCGGTATCGGAGCACTCACCCACGCTCTGCAGCTCGCCCTGCGGCACGCCCCGGGAGAACTCCATGCGCCATATCTTGCCGTCACGGTGCACCTCGGCCACCAGCCGGTCCGAGAGCGCATTGACGCAGGAAACACCCACGCCGTGCAGACCGCCCGACACCTTGTACGTACCCTTGTCGAACTTCCCCCCCGCATGCAGCACCGTCATCACCACCTCCAGCGCGCTCTTCCCCTCCTTCTCGTGGTAGTCCACGGGGATACCACGCCCATTATCCCGCACCGTCAGGGAGTTGTCCTCATTGATAACCACCGAAATGGTGTCGCAGTAGCCCGCCAGCGCCTCATCTATGGAGTTGTCGACCACCTCGTAGAGCAGGTGGTGCAACCCCTTTACGCCCGTGTCGCCAATGTACATGGAGGGGCGCTTACGCACCGCCTCCAGCCCCTCGAGAACCTGTATATTAGACGCAGAATACTCCTGCGAACCGAGGTTTTTCGCTTCGTCCGTCATTCCCTTATCATTGCGCCGGGTGCACCCGGCTTTACTTCATTTAGACTACCGCAAAGGTAACAACTTTCGCCATATGGGGAAAAGTTTTTACCTTCGCGGGGAGTGAAAAGCTCGCATATGCACCCAGGCACTCCCTAGGGCGCATTTGTACACGGCCGACCTCCAGCCCACCATGCAGCGGCCCGCAGCGGGATAAAGGACTAGAAGGCATACATATCACACAATACATCAGATGGAACAGCTCGCCAGGCTCGAAGCAATGGCCACACAGGTTCGGAGGGACTCCCTCCGCATGATACACGCCGCCAGCAGCGGCCACCCCGGGGGGGCGCTCGGTTGCGCCGACTACCTCGTGGCGCTCTACTTCAAGGCCCTCGAATCGCCCACCCCCTGCCACCCCGACGGGAAGGACCAGGACATGTTCTTCCTCTCCAACGGCCACATCTCCGCCGGCTGGTATAGCGTTCTCGCCCGCTCTGGCCACTTCGAGGTGTCAGAGCTGGCCACCTTCCGTAGGCTCGGCACCCGCCTGCAGGGGCACCCCACCCCCGCCGAGGGCCTCCCCGGCGTACGGATAGCCTCCGGCTCGCTCGGCCAAGGCCTATCGGTCGGCATAGGCGCAGCCCTCGGCAAGAAGCTAAAGGGCGACAAGCACCTCGTATACACCCTACACGGCGACGGAGAGCTACAGGAAGGCCAGATATGGGAGGCCGCCATGTTCGCCGCCGCCAAGAAAGTGGACAACATCATCGCCACCGTGGACTACAACGGCGCGCAGATAGACGGCCCGGTAGAGGAGGTAGTCAGCCTCGGCGACCTCAAGGCCAAGTGGGACGCCTTCGGCTGGACCACCCTCGAGACCAACGGCAACGACATGGCCCAGCTGCTCCAAACCCTCGAGGAGGCCAAGGCCCAGACCGGCAAGGGGAAACCCATAGTTATCCTCATGCGCACCAGGATGGGCGCAGGGGTCGAATTCATGTCGGGCGACTACAAGTGGCACGGCAAAGCCCCCAGCGACGAGCAGCTCCAGCAGGCCCTCGAGGACCTCGGGCAGACCGAGCTGGGCGACTACTAAACCAAGAAAAGCAAACCAAGCGAGAGGGACAGAAGATGAAGAATATAGTTGTCATTGCGCACGACGCAAAGAAGCCCGAACTGGTGCAGTTCCTGAACGAGCGCCTCGAGTGGATCCGTGGGGTACACCTCATAGCCACGGGGCGCACCGCCGAATTCCTCGAGGAGCACGACCTCCCCTGCCGCCACCTGAACCCCGGCGTATCGGGCGGCTACCAGCAGATCACCGACATGATAGGCCAGCACGAGGTCGACATCGTCATCTTCCTCCGGGACCACAAGGTCGTCCAGCCCCACCACGAGGACATACGCCGCCTCCTGGAGACCTGCAACCGCGAGAACATACCCCTGGCGACCAACTACGCCGCCGCCGAGCTGCTCATCCTAGGCCTCATACGCAAGGAGGCAGTAGAGCGCCAGCTCAGCAAGGAGTAGCACAGGCCCAAACGCAGTACAAAAGCACACACAAGAAGACACCAATGGGAAAAATAGTAGAGCTAGGGAAGAAGGATACCCGCTCAGGATTCGGGGTGGGGCTACACCAGGCCGGCCAAAAGGATAGCCGCATCGTCGCCCTGTGCGCCGACCTGCTCGGCTCGCTCAAGATGGATGCGTTCGTGGCCGAGTTCCCCGAGCGATACGTAGAATGCGGCATCGCCGAGGCCAACATGATAGGCATGGCCGCCGGGCTAGCCCTCGACGGCATGGTGCCCTTCGCCGGCACCTTCGCCGCCTTCGCCACGGGCCGCGTATACGACCAGATACGCCAGAGCGTCGCCTACTCCAACACCAACGTGAAGATCGCCGCCTCCCACGCCGGCATCACCCTCGGCGAGGACGGCGCCACCCACCAGATCCTCGAGGACATCGGCCTCATGAAGATGCTGCCCAACATGACCGTCATCGTGCCGGCCGACTACAACCAGACCATACAGGCCACCCGGGCAGCCGCCGAAATGAGCGGCCCGGTCTACCTCCGCTTCGGACGGCCGTCAGTACCCATATTCATCCCCGAGGCCGAACCCTTCACCATCGGCAGGGCCCAGCGCCTCATCGAGGGGAAGGACGTGAGCATCTTCGCCACCGGACACCTCGTCTGGGAGGCCGTCCAAGCCGCCTACCAGCTCGAGGAGAAGGGCATAAGCGCAGAGGTCATCAACATCCACACCATCAAGCCCCTCGACCAGGAGGCCATCATCGCCAGCGCGAAGAAGACCGGCGCAGTGGTAACGGCCGAGGAGCACATGCGCAACGGTGGCCTCGGCGATAGCATTGCCCAGACCCTCGCCCAGCACCACCCCACCCCGCAGGAGTTCGTGGCCGTGGAGGACACCTTCGGCGAGAGCGGCAAGCCCGCCGAGCTGATGCAGAAGTACGGCCTGACCGCCGAGCACATCGCGGAATGCGCGCAGACCGCCATCCGGCGGAAGGGCTAATAGAAGCCCACTACCGGTAGCATCTATACCCCATCTCCCCCCCATGCTGCGCTAGTGGCCAGCATGGGGGGGATTTTTTACGCCCTACCCTCCCACAATGCAGCCCGCTTAGGCAGCAGCTCCCCTAGGTATGGTGCAAAGTACACCTAAAAAGCCTAATAGGTAGAAGCCAAGTACGATGGAGAAGCATCTACCAGAACGCTCCGCCTCAACCTTCCCTCCGTATTTTCCCGAGAAATACGGAGAGAACCCTTCGGCAGGGCGATTCCCCCCCCGGAGAACGCAGAAAAATCTCCGAGGACTTGCATTCGCCCCCTCCACACGCTATCTTTGCAGCGAGAGACGAATATTAACCCTCCAATATCGTAGAAATCTCATGGCGATAATCACCCCCGTCCGCCCCCGGTGGATGCGCCGGGAGGCCGTAGTGGTCTACATGGCCAGCAAACAGATGCGAGCCCGCTCCCGCGCCGAGCATATACACAATCCCCGTACCCCCGAGCAGCAGCGCAACCGTAGCCGCATGGCCGTCGCCTCGCAATTCCTCTCGCAGATGGCCCATATGGCTACGAGGGGCTTCTCACCCCACCCCAGCAAGCGGAATGGGCGCATGGTGGGGGCCTACCACGTAGCCCAGGGGGCACTGCTGAATGAAGCCATGCAGTGGGTCAATCCTAGTTCGGGCGACCCCGAGGGGCACTGGGCCATCGACTACCCACGGGTGCGCCTAGCTGAGGGCAAGAGCCTGCAGGCCTACCCCATTGCGCTGCGACGGAAGGGTGGCGATCTGGAGGTCGAGCTACCGCATGGCTACCCTAATGAACGCCGGGGAGTAGCGATCCGGATACACCTTGCGCTCTACAACCCAACGGAAGACCGAAGCTACCACTTCGAGCGGAATGCGCCACGAACCGGCGAGACGCTACGTATAGCCCTGCCCAAAGGGGTACAGACCGCGGCGCTACACGTATACTACACCTTCTCGAGGGGCGATCGCTTCGAGTGGGAGTCGGGCTACTACTTCCTAGACAGGGAGCGAGGGCGTAGCCCCAAAGGCCACCGTAGCATCCCGCCGACCAGCAAGGGGATGATGGGCAAATGGGTTATGGAAAGGGGAGGTGGCAACGCCGAAGGTGCTAAAAAAACGCCGTCCACCCCCAGCGCGGGGATGGACGGACGAATAGAGGCATGGCGGAATTTTGGGCTAGCCGAGGCGGAAGAAGCTGATGAGGGCGTTGAGCTTCTGAGAGTGGTCCGAGAGCTCCTCAGCCGAACCGGCCAGCTCCTCGCTGATGGAGGCATTCTGCTGGGAAAGGGCGCTGAGCTGCTGGACGGCTGTGGAGACCTGATCGGTCCCGAGGTTCTGCTCATGGCTCGCGGCGGCGATTTCCTGCACGTAGCTTGCGGCCCTCTCCACGTCGGGGACGATGGCCTTCATGCTCTGGCCGGTACGGTCGGCCAAGTCGGTAGAGTGATGGGTGATGCTAACAATCTCGTCGGCGGCATCCCTGCTCTGCTCGGCGAGCTTACGCACCTCCGCTGCGACAACTGCAAAGCCCCTACCGTACTCCCCCGCACGGGCAGCCTCCACGGCGGCGTTGAGGGCAAGAATGTTGGTGCGGGCGGCAATGTCGTTAATGATGTTTATCTTCTCCTGCACCTGCTCGTTAGCCTCGGTGGACTGGAGGGATATGTCGCGCACGCTGTGCGACTTCTCGAGGACGTCGCTGGTTACGGCCACGGCGTTCTGGGAGGTTTCCGCATTCTGGCTGACCATGGCGGAGATCTGCTGTATGGTGGCCGACACCTCCTCGGCGGAGGAGGCCTCCTGGCTGGCGCTCGAGGAGAGGTGCTGGGAGGAGGCGCTGATGGCCTCGCTAACGTGCTGCAGGAGCATGCCCCCCTGGTTGACCTCGGTCAGGACGTTGCGAATGCGGCCCACCATGACATCAAGGCTATGCGCCAGCTGGGACACCTCGTCATTGGTGGTGGTAAGGCCGCTGAAGTTAACGGTGAGGTCGCCCTCGGCGAGCGAGGCCACCCGCCCGACTGCCCGGGTAACCGGCCGGGTAAGGCGATGGGCAAGGTAGTAGGTGCTGGCCAGGAGAACAACGATGGCGATAATGGCCAGCACGATGCTCAGGCTGCTGATGCGGTGCACAGCATTGTCGAGGAATTCGCTCCGATGCCCGCATACGATAACGGTCCAGCCGGTGGTGCCCATGGGTGCGTAGGCGGCGATGTACTCCTTCCCATTCCAGTCGAAGTCGCCGACCCCGGCCTCGCTGGCACCGATCGCCTTGGCCTCGAAGTCGGCCACCCGTCTCAGGGTGGCGTTCTGCCCCACAGCCTTGACGTTGCAGATCTGCTGCTCCACCATATCATGGTCTATGTCTGCGATGACCACCCCCTCCGGGTCGAGGATGTAGGCGCTCCCCGTCTCCCCGATATTGACTTCCTCCACGAAATCGCAGAGCACCAAGCCGTTGTAGTCGGCCAGGAGCACACCGCAGATCTCGCCATGCTCATCGAGCACTGGGGCGGAGATGGATATGACGAAGTCGTTGAGCTGGTCCCTGTAGGGTGTGCTCACGTAGTCCCTGCCGGCCATGGCCTCCTGGAAGTACTTGGTGCTCTGGGTGCTGAGGGTATCGCCATTGGCCAGGATGCAGCTACCATCTGGGTTGATGAAGTATATGCCGCGCACACCGAGCCGTTTGGCCTCCTTGGCGAGCCACTGTATACGGCGCTGGGCCCCCTGCTCACCGAGAACGACAGGGCTGCTGCGTAGGGTGTGGAGCAGATCCCTAATGCGCAGGAGGCTGTTTTCGACTATCTTCGACACGTCCTTCGACTGGGCGATGAAATGGGCATTGACCTGTTTGCGAACCTCTTCTCGAGCCTGGAATATCTGCACGGTAAAGAGCACGGACAGGATGATCGTAGCCTGCAGCCCGAATACGAGCATTATGCGGTACTTGATGGAGAAGAAGCGTCTCCCGGTGGCGTTGGACATGTATGTTGGCTTTATCAATGGAAAGAATGGACGTAAAGAACGGATGGTCGCTGGGCAATCAGGCCTCAGGGGAGATTAAGCCCACGGGAGATTGATTTCAACGTAAAGACAGCCGATATAACCTAATCAAATCAATACTATGGGGATGTTACCAGGTCAGCCGGAAGCCTGGTAGGATACGCCCACGAAGCAGCATAATGAACACAAAGTTAGAGATAATTCGTGTTTTTCCTAGCTTTCCTCTAGTACCGGGGTGAAATTACGCCGAATGGACTCCTCGTGGGATAAAACCACCCGTGGCTTAGGCCAAAAGCTATAAGGCTAGGGGTATTACCCCTCCCGGATAGGCGGAGGTGGCCGCGTAACGGAGGTAAGGGACAGCATTTCTTCGGACTGGATTTGGCCGTATGCGCATGGTTTATTAAGTTTGTAGGACTATTCCCATCATGGCGCTCGATCAAAGGAGCGTTGCGCTGCTGAGGATGATCGTCAGTTCTGGCGTAGGACGGTTTTTCTGCGATTAGTACTGCAGCAGGCATCAGGCTGTTCACCTTGGCCAGACCCTACGATGTAGCCGATGGGTTAGCGGGGAGGTGCGACTCCCCGCTATCGGTCGCGGTCCGCCGGTTCAGAGCACGGCGTATGGCCCTGCCGAGGGCGGTTTATAATGTATAGATATTAAAGGAAGAGCGTCGCTATGAGAAGGCTTTATGGCTTATTGGTTTTGGTATTTTTGTCCCTGTGGTCCTGCGGGGGTAGCAACCCGCCGAAGGCCGTAGTACAGGCTCCGGCGCCACCGGAGGAAGAGGAGGAGTACGAACGGGGATTCCGGCGCAGCGCACGGGACTACGGCGCGGGGCTGCGCGATCTGGGTGATGATGGCGCGGAAGCCCTTGGGCAGGCGAAGGCCGACTGGGAGGGGAGCATGAGCATAGAGGAGCACAAGCGGCTGATGCGGAGGATAAATTCGGCGGTGGGGGCCTACGTGTTCGAGGGTCGGCTGCACCTGGTGTACCCCGACCGGGGGGGCGAGCTGCTGGAGGCGCTGCCGGACCCGGTGTTCAGCTGCGTGTTCGTGGAGGATACGCTCTTCTACACGGTTGTTCGAAAGAATGGGCTACTGCTCAAGCGGCTGCGGTTCGACCAGGAATTCTTCACGACGGAGGATGCAGGGCGATTCGCCGGGGTACTGGGGGATGATTGCCTTACGGGCGATGGGCTTCCCTCGCAGCTGCTATACCGCAGGGGTGAGGTGGTGCTTTCGTATGGCTACGAGGGTTCCGGAGGCCAAGGGCATTTCCTCCGGCAGATGGCCTGCAAACCCTCAACGGGGAAGGTGCGCCTGCTGCCACGGGTGGCGGGCTACTGGTATCCGCCGCGGCTGGTGCCACCGAAGCGACAGGGGCGATCGCTCTACTGCACGCAGTACGACCTGATTTTCAAGGGGCATAACCTGAGCCGCGATCTCGTAGGCTATGCGCTCGATAGCATTGGGCTACTCGCCCGGCTCGATAGCGCCAACGAGGCCAAGGCGCTGAGCCGCTGGGAGATGCCAATCATGCCGGAGCTGGGCGATTTCAGCGAGATGCCCGATGGGCCAGAGCTTCGAGGCCTACCGCCGATGCCCCCCATGCCCTCGCCCGAGGAGGCAGGACGTAGCAGGGAGATGGGGGTGCACGATTCGGTAGACTTCGCATTCCTGGGTTTCTCGGGGAGCGGTAATAGGGTGATGTATGGATATCACATCCCCTCCGCAACAAGGGGCTGGGAGTGCTGCGTGGCGTATGCCAACGGGCAGGGACAGCACCGCCTGGCGAATGGGCGGAGGGTGCGTAGCCTCTGGTATCCCCTCCGGCCGATGTGGGCCGGGGATATGCCGCTCTACGGGCGGATGGAGATGGTAAGTGGTAGGCGTGTCCTCTCGCTGATGATGGAGTCGAACGGTGGGCGTGGGCTGGTACAGCGGGACGTGAGCTACTGGTGCGTCCGCGAGGGGCGTAGGTAGTCTTTGCCGGAATAGAAAGGACGCTGTAGGTATGATAAGGGGGCTCTACATCATCGG
>PDWI01008703.1_pt1 | contig 11881 bp, 14 predicted proteins | sample 1430891 | NCBI WGS metagenome assembly PDWI01 (sample SAMN01162508, study PRJNA174530) | Oral metagenome, whole genome shotgun sequencing project. | biome: Marine environment; feature: Marine mammal; material: Swab sample of the gingival sulcus; isolation source: swab sample of gingival sulcus...
GACCATGGTTCCAGCCAATGTTTTTATCCTGGTTGGTTTGTGTGCCGATGGGGCAGCAGAGAGTTATTGCCCGGTGGTTGATCTGGAGGCTCCCGGCGGCGTCGGCAAAGATGGCCAGCCCAAAATATTTTTTTCCAAGATGTGGGATGTCGAAGATCCAAGCGGAAAATATGTCAAGGTCGAAGGTCGACCCTTGCCAACTCTTGGACGCCTGATCTCCTGTTATGCCACGGTAACCGCATAGGATAGCAAAAATCTGGTTCGCCTCATCGCTGATTGGCGGGCCAGAGAACAGTGAAGGAGAAAAAGATGAATACAATCAAAACATGTAGGGTTTGCGATGGTCACACGCTGTACGTCCGGCCGGGGAAACCTCTTATGCCTGGGACAACGGTTGTTCTGGAAGAAGAGGAGATGGAGAGGCTTGTAGCCCTTGGGGTTGTGAGCCTGGTTGAAATGACAGATCAGGAACGATTGATAACGGCCATTGGACGTTTATCGGTCGATGATACAAGCCTTTGGACCAAGAGCGGTGAACCACAAACCAGTGCCCTGGAAAATCTGGTTGGTTTTGAGGTTTCAGCCCCGATGCGTGACCAGGCGTGGGAGGAATATCAAGGCAATGAGGAGTAGTTATGTACGCAACCCTGGCTGACCTGGAACTCTATATCGACCGTGACACTCTCATTTTGCTGACTGATGATGAAGATGCGGGTGTTGTTGTCGAGAGCCGCGTTAATAAAGTGCTTGAAACAGCCTCAACGATCATTGACGATCATCTGGCAGAGGCGGGGGTAACATTGCCACTAAACGATGTCCCTCCCCGCTTGGTACAGCTCTGTTGTGCTATTGGCGGGTATCTGCTGCATGTCCGCCGGGATCGTGCCAGTGAGATGTGGGAAAAGCAGTATAACGACGCTCTCAGCTATCTTGAAAAGGTCGCTCAGGGTACCCGTACCCTGGTGAAACTAACCGGCCAGGAGGTTGAAGCGGACGGCGGCGGCAGTGTTCATGTCGCTGGTCCTGCCGCAATGTTTGGTGAAGAAACGCTCGATAAATTTTAGCCATGAAAGAATCTTTGCTGCTCAGGCTCCAGGCGGAGCTGAAACAAAACTTTAATCAGGTTCGCAATAGCGATATTGCTGTTGTGCCGAGTACGTCTTTTGTTCCCCAGGGGGCAAAGTTCCCGTTTGTCGGCATTAAGGACGGTCCCGATCTGCTGCATGAACGTCCTGGTGCAACCAGATACTGGCAAATGGATGTCCACCTGGCGGTAATTGTCAGTGCCAAACGAGTTGAATCTGTGCTGGTTGGCGATGGTTCTCTTCTGCAGCTGACCAATGCATTGGTAACCATGCTGCAAAACAACTTCCTGGGCGACGGCAGAATTGAGAGGGCCGAGTGCATAAAGATCCGTGAGAGCCGGTTCTTTCCAGCGAAAAACAGTATTTATCAGCAACAGATTGTATCCTTTCGTTACGATCTGGAGACTGAAAGGTGAAAAAAATGATGCAATTAAAAGAAAATCAACCTGACTTTGAAATAGTTGACGGCCCGGGTAAGGGCATGAAGTTTCAGCAAGGCACCATCTATGTCAAGCAGGATATTCCAAAGATGTATATGAAGCGGTTTCAGGCGGTTAAACGGTCTGCAACCGAGAGGAAGGTGAAGAAATGAGAAATGCAGGTGCAACCCATAACCTAACGGCTATCTCAGCCACCAACAGTGAAGCCAGCATCAACACCTTTGCGGATGTTGACCTGTCAGTGCTCTGCGATATGGGCGATGTGGTCAATCTGACAGCCCGGCGTGAAGATAATTCAGATGAGGCAAACGGCAAGGAAGAGCCGGATACGATTTATGATAACGGATTTCTGGCTGAAACCAGCAGAAACCATAATCGAGCCCAGCCCCAGCATTTTGCCTATTTATATGCCTATGGTCTGGGGCGTTGTGTCAGCACTCCGGCCGGAAGCGGTTATTTACACACTATTACTCCACTGCCAAGAGGGGTGGATGAAGAACGGGAATTACCATCCATGACCATGCTTTGCAGTTATGGTGAGACGGTTTTAAAACGGCGATTGGCATCATTTTTCGTCGATCAGGTAACGGCAACCTTTGCCATGGATGATTGGGTGAAGATCTCAGGATCGCTTACCGGAACCGGCAAGTATGAGGACAATCTCAGTGCGGTAACGGTTTCAGCAGCTGCCAATGCAACCACCTTGACCTTGCCTGCTCAGGTTGAGGGCAGTTCTGCTGAGCAACGGCTCGATTCCATTCATCGGGTTCAGGTTGAACTGACCCCTGGAGTCTATACCGAAGTCAAGGTAACAGCCGCCTCTGATGCAGATCCAGCCGTATTGACCATTGAGGCTGCTGCATCAAACAGTGATGTTGTTGTTTACAAGGTGCTTTATGTCCCTAAGGAGGGGGCTGAATTTACCTTTCCGCCCAAGGTGGTTGAATCTAATTTGCGGGTATCTGAGTTGACTGTCAACTTTGGTGGCACCTGGAATGGTACTGCCTTTGACGGCGGCAGGCCCATGGGGGCGGAGATCCGCCAGATTGTTTGTGAGTTGAACAATAACTCCAAGGTCTCTTTTGTCCCCGGTGGTGGCGGTGCTCATGCCTCGATGCATGAACGTGGCGGCAGGACGCAAAGCGTCAAGTTCGATCGCAAATTTCGCGACTACATTCTCCAACAGCATATTCTGGATAATGACACCTTTGGTTTGCATATCAAGTGTGTCGGTAAGGAGTTTGACACCGGGCATCATTATCAGGTGGAGATCATTTATCCCAGGGTTGGGGTGTTGGCTGCCCCGTTGGGCGTAAATGACAAGAAGCTGACGGAGGCAGGGGAATTTGTCGTTCTCGATGCCGGTACCCAGCCGTCTATCATCGTTCGGGTCAAAAACAAATGGGCAGGCTATGCCCAATAAACAAGGATAACAGCTATGGCAAGACGAGAAAGCAAGGAGAACAGTCTCCGTATTTTGGACAATATTTCCGGTGGCGAACTGGAAATATACTACCGCATGCCCACCACCAGGGAAATGCAATCGTATATGGATCGGCGGATTGAACGCCGGGGCAATCAGGTTGTCGATAATGGTGCCCAGGTGCGCCTGGAATTTGGCAAGAAAATACTCACCGGTGTCCGGCATGGCGATTTTGAACGGCTTGATGAAAAGGGCAAATATCGTCCCCTTTCCCACGATGAAAGTGCTGCCGACTATTACCCTGAATGGAAAAACTGGATGGTTGAGCATGCTGCAGACGTTTTGACCATGCTGGCAGTCCGGGTCTTTGAAAACTCTGCGGTAATTATGCCTCACAATCAGGATCCTGCAACGGACAACATTGAAAAGGAATAGACGAAGACCTCGATGCCCTTCGACGGGGTCTTTGCACAGAAACAGAGCGGGCAGAATGCATTGTTGAAAACGATGGAGATTTAAGCTGGTGCTGTAGCCACTGCCCGAAAAAGAAGGACAGCGATCTCCATCCCTACACCGTAAAAATGTTACGGATTTTAAACCTTGATCGGGCTGGCTACCCGTTTGAGGCCGATGACTTAACCCTGGAAGAATGGTTTGATCTGGGACGGTTTAAAGAGCAATTGAAACAACCTGATCAGAGTACAGAACTTATAAAAGCACTCTTTGGTACTGGTAACGGATGAATCAAAACACCCTGCAACTAACAATTGAAGTGGATGACAAAGGCTCGGTGAAGCTACAGCAGTTGGGGAAACAAGCCCAGGCTGCAGGCGATGCCTCTGCCAAATCCATGAAGGGGCTACGCGGCCAGGTCGATAAGCTGAAGGGCAGCACCGATGTCACGGTTCGTTCTCTTGCCGGAATGGCCGGGCTCTCTTTTGCCGGGGTTGTTGCGGGTGTTGCCGGCATGGTCGCAGGCATGGGGCGGATGGTAGAGTCGTCTGGACAATCGGCAAGAGAGGTTGATAATCTTGCCCGATTGGCAGGTATGAGCAGCACCCAGTTCCAGGAGTACAGTTTTGCCGCCAAGGGTGCGGGGATCGAAACGGACAAATTTGCAGACATCTCCAAAGATACCCATGATAAGCTTGGTGATTTTATTGCCACAGGCGGTGGCGGTTTTGCCGATTTCTTTGAACAGGTTGCCCCAAAGGTGGGGCTTACCGCCAGTGAGTTACAAAATCTTTCCGGTCCGGAAGTGTTGATGCGGGTCAAGCAGGCAATGGATGATGCCAATGTCTCTGCAGAGGAGCAGGTGTTTTATCTTGAGTCAATAGCATCAGATGCAGCATTATTAACCCCGTTGCTTGAGAAAAACGGGGCAGCGTTTAAAGCACAGGCGGACAAAGCTCACGAGCTGGGTCTGGTCCTTGAAAGTGTGGACAGCCAGCGACTTATTGCCGCACAGGGAAAGATTGACGAGGTGCGTGGGATATTAACCTCATTAAAGGATCATGTGGCAGCCGATCTTGCCCCTGTTGTTACTGATCTTGGCAATCGTTTTATCAACTCGATGTCTGCCGGTGAAGGTGGCGTTCGCTCCATAGCCCAAACCATTGCCAGTGGACTGCTGACGACCCTTGGCTCTGTTATTGAGGCAATGCGGTTTTTCCATAATGGCTGGCTCGGCCTCAAACTGGTTGGCACGGCAGCAGTTCATGCCATTGCTGTAGGGGTGGAGCACTTGTATTCGGGTTTACGCACTATTTTAAAGCCGCTGGATCTGTTGATGAAAGCGGCCGTCTATCTTGATGCCCTGGACGTTAATCCGTTCGATACGCTTGATACTGCTCTTGAAACCTTTTCTTCCTCTTCCGGGGATGTAACCCAATCGGTGTTGGAGGATATCGAAAAAACCAATGCCGGGTATGACCGCATTGGTCAGACCATCAAGGGTTTTATTGCCGAATTGGGTCAGATGGATTCTTCGTCCTCCGAGCAGGCAATGCTGGAAAATTATACGGCTGTACAGGGGTCCATGACCCAAAAAACGGTCGAGGAAGCGAATAAACGTGCTGTTATCGAAAAAGAGCTTGCGGCCAAATCTGCAAGTGAGCGGGAGAAGCTTGCCGTATCTCTGGCCGATCGAACCAATCAGTTGGTTATGTCCGAGCTGGGCTATAAACAGTGGGCTCTTGATCAGGAAGTTGCTGCTATGCGGGCTGTTGCTGGTGAGGATCAGCAGCTGCAGGACAAGATAACGGCGTACCGGGTGGCCAAATTAAAGGACTTCGAAAAGGAGGCTGCGGCGTCAAATCAGCGGGTACAATCGAATCTGCAGCGAATCACCGAGGTTATGGGCAAGACGTTTGTCGATAATGTTGAGGGGGCAATTTTACAAAGCCTGGGGCGCACAGAAAACGCCTGGGAGCAACTGTGGAATTCGATGCTGGCAAAATTGGGCAGTGTGGTTGCCGAAATGGCGGTGACCTGGGCAACCAGTCAGATCGCCAATTTCACAGGTTGGTCATTGCCAAAGTTTCATGCAGGGCTCTGGTCTCTGGCTGATGACGAAATGTTGTCAATCCTGCAGCATGGTGAGATGGTAGTGCCAAGTTGGGCGGCAGAGGAAATACGGTCAAATCTAGGGCGTGGTTTTCAGGATGGTAGTTGGGACGCCCTGGTCAAATCCACCGACGGCCGGCGTTTTGCTGATATGGACTCTTGGGGTGGAGAATATGGTGCCATTGTCGGCGGTAAGGCACGTGATCTGCTGGCAGGTGTTTTGGGCTCTGCTCTATTAAATGGCCCTGATGCGGCATTGCGTGGTGCCTTGTCTCCTGACACCCTGCAAAATTTGATCGGGGGGTCTCTATTAGAGGCTGGCTTGCGTCGGATGTCTTTTGGTCAGCCAGAGGCGTGGGTAAGTGCCGGGGGTTTTCTCTCAAATATTGCGGGGCTGGTCGGGTTGACAAGAGGTGTCAGAGTCCCGTTTGTCAGTGAACTGTTAAATTTCGGGGCATCCTGGTTGACCAATAAAATCGGTGACGTGCTAAACGATCGTAGCTGGGAAAATATTAAAGATGCATACGAGCGTGGTCTTATTACCCATGCCCAGGCGGTCAATACTATAGAACTGCTCAAACAGCAAGGAGTCAAGGGCGACAGCGGATCGGTTCTAAACAGTACGGTAAGCCGTCTTGGCGATTTTTTCAAACCTGTGGGTAAGGCTGTGCGAAAAGGTTGGGCGTCAATAAAGGACACTCTCGGTATTGGTAAGGAGCGTAAAACTGTCGGATTACACATATCCTATGATGGCAGTCGAGATGGTGATGGTGATTTTAACAGTCGACGAGCCAACAGCAGTGGCGGCGCTACCTTTAATGAGCGTACAGGGGGATATGATACCCATGGTGGTGGTTCGGCAGGTTTTGGCCCTGGTTTAGCAGCGGGCGGTGTTGTTAACCGGCTAATGGTGCCGCGTGGCGATGATGGCTTTGCGGCGCTGTCTTACGATGAAGGGGTTGTGGACAGAGACACGATGCGAATTTTATCCCGGTCTATACGGTCTGGTGAATTTGGAGGGACTTCCGCCATCGTTGCAGAAGTAAGAGCTCTTGGACGTGAAATACGCGGTTTCCGCCGGGATCTGGTAACCACATCAAAACGGGCGTTAACCTTACATCGCCGTTGGGAAAAACTGGGTATGCCGCAGGTGAGGAGCGTATGAAATTTATTGAGCCAATAGAGATGACAGACACCATTTACACAGACTGTGATCTGGTTGAAGATGATGCCCCTGGCTGGGCTGAGGACACAGCCTATTCTAAAGGAGATCTGGTTGTGGTCGAGCATGTCGTATATGAATCTCAGGTTGATAATAACGTGGGAAAGAACCCTCCTGAGCATTTGTCTGACGGCGATCTGGAGGCAGATCCACCTGTTGCCCATAGTTGGCTGAAAATTGACTATACCAATAAGTGGAGGATGTTTGATCGCAAATGGGGATCTGTTACCAGCAGGGCGGACAGTTTAAGTTTTACCTTGACGCCCGGCCGGTTGTGCAACGCCGTCGCTTTGTTGAATATCGCTGCCGACTCATTGGAAATAAAGGTGCATCGTCCGGGTAATGTTGAGGTGTATCACCGGAATGTTGACCTGATCGATTATACCGGGCGTAACAATTATTATAATTTTTTCTTTTTGCCGTTGATCAGAAAAAAAGATGTGGTGTTAACCGATCTGCCAGCCTTTCTGGATGGTGCGATCACGGTCACCCTTGCTGATAATGGCAATGATGTTGCTGTAGGTAACTGTGAGATCGGCACGAAAAAAAATGTGGGGACGTTTTTGTCCGGGTCATCGGCATCGTTGATAGACTGGTCGAAAAAAGAAGCTGATGAACAGGGCAACTATGTCGTAACCGAAGGACCTTTTGCCAAGGAAATGGACTATCAGGTCTCTGTCTTATCCTCACGGCGGGCAGATATTCAAAATACTCTGGCAAAATATCGAGCGACGCCATTGGTTTTTATAGGAAACGAAGAAATTCAAGAATCGTTGGTGTATGGGTTCTATCAAGATTTAACCCTGGGCATAAGTGCGTTGACCCGCTGTGAATGCTCAATACTTGTGGAGGGCTTGTCCTAATGCCGATAACTACTACTGTCCCGGTCTATGCCGGTGATGCTCCTAATCTTACCGATAGTGAAGCAAAATTTAATCAGGACGTACAGGACATCCTTGATTATATGTCAGGTCTGGCTCCCAGTCTGAACAGCTTTTCAAGCCAGCTTAACACTGTAAGCCAGGATGTTGCTGACATTGAGACACAAGCAGCAGCGGCCAGAGATACCGCACAAATACATGCCAATCTGGCGGCGAGTTTTTCTGCAGCTACTGTCTATAGCAGTTCCGAGTCCTACAAATTCCCTGATGTTGTGCGATCCCCTGATGACGGACAGGCATATTGCTGCCTGAGTCAGGTGGCAATATCTGGAGAAAACCCCGTAAACTCTCTCAGCGGCAACTGGTCAAAACCTTTGGGGCCAATGGCAGGAATTAATGTCACTCAGGAGATTGACTGCGCAGGGAAAAGTTCTGTTGTTTGGGACTGCTCGTTGGCAGACACTTTTACCTGCACCAATTTTGATACCGATTGCACTGTTACCATAACCAATTTACGGGTCGGGGCGGCTATTACGGGCTATTTGCTGGGCAATAAAACCGGGGTGACCATTACCGTACCTGATGGGCCATTGTACAACTGGGTCAATGGTATCACCTATGAGCCAACAGAAAATACTGTCCAGCTTATATATAAAAAGATTAGTGCTGCAGGAACACATATCTGTAGCTGCGTTGATGCTATGAGGCCGTGATGAGTACCAACGACATTTTATTATCTCATGGATCAGGGGTTGTCTGTAAAAATTTGATTGTCGGCTTGCTGAGCGGTTATAGCCTGGACTCACATTTTGACGCGTTTGATCTGGCCAATGGAAAGGTCCTGAAGGGAACAACTGATAGTAGCCTGGTGGGAACGACTGGTGCCAGAACATCTATTACAATCTCAACCGGATCTGGAGGCAGTCACGTTGGTTCCGCCGACCTTGCCATGGGCGATCGTGGTGGCGGTGGCGGTGGTGCTCATAGTGCCCCCTGGAGCAGGAACGATGATTCAAAGGGCGGGCATTCCGGGCATGTGATTAATGTTGATTACGTTCCAAAGTTAGCGGAATTCAGACTGATTAAGGCGAAAAAAAACACCCTGCTGCCTGATGGAGCTGTACTGTTTGGTGATCAGGTGAGTGATTATCAGCAGGCTCTAATCAGTTTTAATCAAGGTTTTCTGGCGGCAAGTGAAACGACCACGGTTACAGAGAGCATAATGACCTGCTCCGCAACCACAGCTGTTTCGGCGTTACATCATCATTTGAAACCTGACTGGGATGGGGGCGTGATAAATCTCTCTGGCCCCTCAGATGCAGATAATCAACTGGGTTCTCATGTACATGATGGTGGTGCCGCAGTTGTTACCGAAAATCTCTACAAGGCCTATGTTCGGGCATATCGGGTGATTTCCAGGACAAGGATAAGAGGGTTGTGGGGGTTGTGGATGGAGGATTATATCCCTGCTGGTTGGGAATTGATTGGAATTGTAAATAATAGATATTTTCAATTTACCGGCGACAACCTGCTGCTGGGGAGGCAGGGAGGAGATGGCACTATCGGTATCACTGGCACCACTGGGGGGTATTCCCACAGACATTATGGGGAAGGGAATAACAACTATAACTGGTCAGAATATCAGAGACATGCCAGTTATGAGTCGCATCAGCATCCGTATAGTGACGATGTTCCCTATGAACCTGATCATTTTTATATACGAGCGTTGAGGAAAATTTAAGAGGATATCATGTTAAAAAAACGATTTGCTGTACAGTCAAATGGCGAGGTGTATATAAGAGATTCCGCTGGTCATGAAATTGCCTTCAGGTCTGTTGAGGAATTCAACAGGTATACAGGCGAAAATTTTGAAACGGCCATGGTGATTAACTATGAGCCTGAGCACGGGATGTATGGGCTGCACACGGTTTGGGATGGGACAATGACTGTGCGTCAGGCGGTGCCGTTTGCCGAATATGAACGGTATATTGCCAATATTGCCACATATCAGATGGCCATGGATGACCCGTATTGGGGTGTGTCAGAGGCAGAGGCTCGTACCAGGGCGTATCAACGCAAGGCTGCTGAGATTATCGCTGAGCGTAACCGCCGCAATAATGAGGAAGCTATTATTTATAACGGGATTGCCTATGTGAATGATCGACAGACAATCGAGGGGGTTATGTCCAGGATTAGAACGATGTCCTCTGATGATCCCATACCGACCTTTCGCAAGGATCCTACGAAAATAGGCACATGGGCTGCCGCTGATTCTGTAACGTTTACGCCGTTTACCTGTGCTGAGTTTGAGACGGGACTCGCGGCGTTTTATTACGATTATCGAGAAGAAAATTTCACCAACTACACCATGCTGACAGAGGCATTAACTGCATTGTATATGGGCAAACCTGAACAGGGAATTGCTCCTGCAACAATCGACGATCTGGTGGCGTTTGATATAAGTGGTGGCTGGGCAGATAATCATAATTAGGGAGGAATAAATGATTGAAATTTTTAGTGCTACTACTGCAGAAATTTCCCCCTCCAGTAACATCGGGGAATTTGAGGTTTACGGGTTTATTGATATCAAAATTGACGGATTAGAGGGTGATCAGCAGGTAACGCTGTACATGCAACGGGCCGACGAAACCGGATTCGAACCTAAATTGGTAGATGGCAGACCTATCACATTTAATGTGCGACGACCAAGCGACACTCTGTTTTTGATTGGTAAACATCGACTGGTTAAGACTGCCACAGACAATGCAATAGGAGCGGCGTATGAAAAAATGCCGAATTAATCCTCGTGTGTCAATTACGGGACTGGTTAGGTCCTCCTGGGTGTTATTTTTGGCATCTCAGCCTGAGGAAGTTTTAGCATCGTTAAATTTTACATTAGGTGGGAGACCTGTAAAATTTGGAGGACAAAATGTTTCTATTCAAGGAGTGAAACCATGAAAAAGTTTCTTGTTTTATTGTTGTTATGTGCTGCTCCGGTCATTGCTGCTGATGTAGAACTCGATGAGGACGGCAACGGATTTTTGGATGAAAAATATGGTGGAACCAATGGAGATTCACTAGAGGTGCTGTCGTTTACTATCCAGCAGATTATAGGGTTACAGCCATTGTTAGATGAGAAGGCGAACGTATTGACGCTGGAGGAGGGTCAGGTTGGAGGTGTTGTTTTCCCTGAAGACCCGGCTAATGGTAAAAACGAGACAGGTTTTCGTGCTCCGTCAAATTTAACCAGTGATGTTGTTTATACGCTGCCTGGTCAAGATGGCAGTGATGGGCAGGTGTTATCCACCGACGGGAATCGCACTCTGAGCTGGATAAATCCTGCATCAGGTGGAGGCGGTGGTGGTAACATGCCTATTAATTATCAGACAAATGATCCAACAACATCAAGTGCCAATGGGTTTTATATTAATCCAGATTCTGGGAAATTATGGGTTAAGGTTGATGAGGGTTTGCTTGATGCTACGGCTGGGGCATGGACCGCAAATCCTGCCGTTGTCCCTGGGAATATGATTGTTGATGGAAATAATTTGCAAGGATCTGCTTGGACTGCTGAAAACGGAATCATAATAGATTCAGCTGACACCTGGCATGAAGCAGGGTCTAACCCGTGGGCCAGGATTAGTGGTCAGGACCTTGAGGTCGAGAGTGGGAAAAATTATAGGGTGAGGTTTCGGTATAAGGCCGATTATCAGCTCTCGTTTGCTATAGGGGGGGTAGTAGGAATTCAAGCCCCCGCAACATCTGAATGGGAACAAATAGACCAAGTCGTGGCTTGTTATCAGTCTGCGGCGCATGCCAAAGTTTCGTTGGATTTGGAAGGGGGCACACCCTCTACCCATAGGGCCTCTATTACAGAAATCATTGTCACTGAGGAGTAACTATGAAACATCTATTGATTTTATTCTTGGTTTTATTTCCTGCCTGCTGTCACTCAAAAATGTCTATAGGCATGAATTTGTATGGGGTTACGTATTACAGCCCTCATGCTTTTACAGACCTTGCCAAATCCTCTGGAGTATACGGTTGGGGGCCTTCATGGGGATATAATGACCAGGGGACTTTTGATGAAAATGGATATCCAACGGTAGTGCCTCAGAATATAGGTGGTTCTGATCTCACCTTTGTTATGTTGCTGAATGTCAATGTAAAAGGGGATTATGTCATGCTGTATGATGGGGTTGGCACTTTTGCCGCTGCCAGTCCGGGAATAAACATTACTTCAACCCAGCCAGGTAAGGTTTACA
>PDWI01008704.1_pt1 | contig 11880 bp, 8 predicted proteins | sample 1430891 | NCBI WGS metagenome assembly PDWI01 (sample SAMN01162508, study PRJNA174530) | Oral metagenome, whole genome shotgun sequencing project. | biome: Marine environment; feature: Marine mammal; material: Swab sample of the gingival sulcus; isolation source: swab sample of gingival sulcus...
TTTTGATACGCTGGATAAAAACCTGCCGGTACTGCTGCCACACCTCTTTCCCTACAGCAGCCTGACAGCATCCCGTCTGTGCAGTGAAGGCTTTGACTGCCGGGAACTGGCACCGACAGATGAGACATCAATTAATGAGGGTCGTGCCCTGACCAGAAGCAAAGAATATATAACATTTACCACTCTGCTTGGCGACGTTGTAAAATATGCAAAGAAAGAAGAACGTCCGTACCAGGTTGTGTTGTTGCAAAACAGCGGTTCAGAGGCCGACGGTCAGTTCAGCCGAACCATCCGTACCCAGCTTGATATGCAAGGGCTTCGACAGACGGTGATCACCAGCCCTTTGATTGAAGAGTTACACAATGATAATGGCTGGTGGATCGACATTCTCGCAGGAGATGTCATTATGGCAGCAATGCCGGAGAAAAGAGAAACCTATTTGCTTCAACTGACACAAGATCGCTCACCGCAAATGCTGGTTGATCTGGCTGCGGACATCGGCCAAGATGAAGATGAACGCCCGATCCTCTTCATCCACGGTGATCCTGCCTGTGTCTTTAACCCACAGGTGAATGGTTATCTGCTCGCAGACATTGAACATGATTTCCGGGTCTCATGGCTTCCATTCAGCGAATATCTCCTTTTTATCTGGCAGGAGTATGGGGTTGATATCACTGAGCACCGCCAACAGTTTGAAGCATTGCACACAGCTCTTGGCCGTTTCAGTCCCTTCACACCGTCATTTTCGGTGTTACCTCAGACCGCAGACCTCAAACTTGGCAAACTGGCAGGCGGCAACAGCCGTTATCGTCTGGCAAAAAGCATTCATGGGACCACATCCGCTTCCGGTATTATTGAAATAGGTCCACTTTATGAAAATGTGGCTTCATTATTAAATCTTGTCACCATAAACCATGAGAAACCCTTCTTGCGCCTTCAGGTCAACGGCGAAGGCAAGGAACAGGAAAAACTGGAGACGTTTTTACATTTTTTGAGAAAAAAAATTGCAACCAATACCGTTTTTCATTCTTAACGCCACAACAACTAAATTGTGAAAAACCTTAGCAGGTCATTCAGGTTCCTGGAAGCCTCTTTCAATACAGACATACCTTCTCTAAGTGCCTTGTCTTCTTGCAAAAGAATCTTTGCATCCTTAATTATTTTCTGGGTATTATTAACAGCTTCACCGGAATTGCTCACGCTATTTTGAGTACTTTCCTGAGTAAATGTTATGTTGGAAGATATTTCCTGAATATTATTTGAAATTTCCTGAGTGGTCGTTAAATGTTTTTTCGCAGCATCGGCAATGTCAGCAACCATGTCGTTGGCATTTTGAATAATCTGGTTTAATTCTTCCATACTTTTGCCTGTTTGGGTAGTTGATGTGCGAATTTCTTCCGTCTGTTGCTTAATATCTTCGGTTGCTTGATTGGTTTGATGAGCAAGGTCTTTTATTTCATTGGCAACAACAGCAAACCCTTTTCCCGCCTCTCCTGCTCTGGCAGCCTCTATAGTTGCATTAAGTGCCAGCAGATTGACTTGATCCGAAATTTCCGCGATGGTATCGACCACATGAAAAATGTCCATAGCTGACTTTTCCAGATTCTCAACTTTATCTGACGCTGTTTCTGCAACGGATACAGCCTGACCAGTCGCTTGATTGGTTTGTACTGTATTATCAACAATACCCTGCAAGGCATTTGACATTTCATCTGTTGCCAGGGACAGTTTATCTATGTTAGAGGACATTTGGGTGACATTTTTGGATATACTTTCCATGTTATCCTGGACATTGCGACAACTATTGGTAGCAAAATCGGCCTGAGATAGCGTATCGTTAGATGTCTGTGTCAGGGTTTCAGAGATTGCAATAACATTCGAAGATGTTTCATCTGCGTTATGGACAATATCGGTAATTTTGGAAATCATTTCGTGAATACGATCCATAAAAACATTAAAATGAATTCCTAGCTGCCCCATTTCATCCTTTGATGAAACTTTTATTCTCCTGGTAATGTCTCCTTTGGAAATTTCCTGCAATGTCGCTACCGTATATTTTACAGGTCTTAGAATAGCATTAGTAAGAAAGCTTAAAATAATGAGTAACAGCAGTATGGAACAACCCAGGATAATGTAATTGATCTTTTTAATCTTTCCCAGCCCCCTGGTTAACTCGGAAACTTGTGCTTCCATAACCACCTTCCATCCTGTGGAAGAAATTTCCCGGGAAATCACCATGGTTTCCTGCCCATCTCGATCGACATATTCAAAAAGACCTTCATGGTTTTTCAATAATTCCCGGGCAATTGTCTTGTTATATTCGCCATTGTCTATCTTGTTTATATTTTCAACTCTATAACGTTCAAATCCTTCAGAGCAAGCAAAGATATTTCCATCCTTCCCTATCAAATAAGTGACTCCACCAGGACTTAGCTTGGTTTCTGAGAGTTGTTGGGATAAAGAACCCAGATCAATCCCGACTCCAGCAATACCCATGGGCTTTTGCTCTGATCCCATTAAAATATTGATGAATGCCATAAACCCGTTTCCAACTTTGCTTGGATCAACTGATATTGCTTCCTTTTGTCCTTCCTTTATTGTGTCAAAATACCAGCTGTCTTTTGGGTTATTTTTGTCAATGGTTTGTAAAATCCCTTTATCTGCATAATAATTTTTAGATAAATCAGACACAACAAATGTGAAATCTATCCCTTGATTTTTAGCAATTTTCAGAAAACCTGCTAAATTCTCTACCCCTGTTTCAGGTTCTCCAGAGAGAATCCACTGATGTATCATGGGATTATTAGCTATCATTCTGGCAACACTGTAGGAATTGGAAAGTTTCTTTTCAAACTTTTTCGCTATGGCAGCGGCTACAGCAGGAGCCTCGCTCGAAGCCACTCTTCCCGAGACAAAATCTTGTGTCATTTTGGTGTTTATGAACGAAATAAGAAAAACAATCAGAACAACAGTGGTACAAACGCTGACAATGAGCTTTGTTTTAATCTTCATGGATAGCCAGTTCCTTTTTCCAGATATTTCTGTATCTGACATTCAAAACTATATTAGGAAAATACTAACTATAGTTTACTTATATAAACATGAAACTCAAGGCAAGTACCGAAAAATCAGCGATAAAAAAAGACAACAGCATAAAAAACATTCGCCCAAACCAGTCAGTGCCAGAGGTTACATCCCTTCAGCATATATATTCTGCCACTTGCATTAATGCTCCATGGAGGTGGAAGTAGCCTCGAAGATACACGTCAAATCAGAAGAGATCAGGGCTTATGCAAACTTTTGGGAATTGCAGAAGTTCCCAGCCCTGATACAACCGGCTATTGGCTTCCGCAGCCACAATCAATACAGAAAACCAGGGACAAACACTTCGCTGGCAACTTTATCAGATGGCAGGCAGGATAACAAACCATGATGCAGGGCACAGGTGCCTTAGAGTAACGACCTATTTTCACGGGTTGTTTGACAAAATCCGATCAAATTATACAGGGTACTTATTATGTGAGGACGATATAACGGGCAGAATACAAGGAAACAGTTTTTGTCTCTCGGTGCTATCTGCCGTTCTTCCGGATTCGTTTCACTCGTTGGTAAGTCCCGTGTCAAGGGGCTTTAACACTAAGAGATGTTAACTTTGAAGCAAGTTTTATGAATTTTTTGTCAAAGGTAAGTAAAAGATCACAGTTTTGTGATCCAGCTAGATGAATTGCGTCAGCAAAATCCATTCCTTTCTCATACCAGTCAATTGCCTGTGAAAGAGTTGCGGAATGCTCGCACATAACATTTGGCAAACCAAATAACGCTCTGAAAGCTCCGTTTATGTCATCCGCAGTAAATTGATACGCATATCGTAAAACCCATTCACACTCTAAAATCACGGTAAGAGGGATAAAGATCTTCTTTTCCTTGAAAATCTTTTTCGCTTTTTCAAACTGGGGATAATCATCACCGGTTAAAAAACGAATCACAATATTTGTGTCAACAGAAATCATCTGTCTTTTCTCTTTTTGGCACCTGTTGCAATTGCAGCCTGCATCTGTTCTAAAGAGACAGGACTTCCAGAATAGGCTAGAATTCCAGCAACATCTTCAATGGTTGTTTTATGAAAGGGGTCAGCAGGTTGCAGCAGAATCCCCTCTCCGGTATCAATGACATTCAGTTCCTGACCTGCTTGCAGTTCATACTGTCTTCTGATGGCCTTAGGTATAACAACTTGTCCCTTGCTTGATAATCTTGTGCTCAGCATCCCAGCTCCTTACAGGTAAGATTTTGTAAGATTTTATTCGTGTGCTTTGCAAAAAGCAAGATATTTATTATTCAGGCACGTTCTATTCCACCAGCAAAAGAAGAAGCACACCTTTCCGATATAATTGAGATGGTATATAATGGGGGACTTGTTTCCAAAAATCAGCTGTCTATTTGATTTTAGTCGCATTGTCTGAATTAGTTATGATCTAATCTGACACCTCAGTTGCAAAAATGAGTGTTACCATTTTTGATGAAGGTACGAACCAAAAATCAAAACATAAGGAGGTAACCCTTATGCTTCATTCTACCAATCCAATCATTAAACACAAGACCGGTCTTTTAAATCTTGCAGAAAAACTTGGCAACGTATCTCAAGCTTGTAGGATTATGGGCGTATCACGAGATACATTTTATCGCTATCAGGAAGCTATGAATAATGGAGGTGTAGAGTCCTACTCAATGCCAATAAAAGAGTCCCCAACATTAAAAGCAACAGAAAACGCTGTTGTAAAACACGCTACTGATTTCCCTGCCCATGGTCAGACTAGAGCAAGCAATGAACTTCGAAAAATTGGTCACTGTCTCTCCCAGCGGTGTGCATAGTATTTTTGGTTAAGACATAATTTTGCCTGTTTCAAAGATCGTTTGCGAGCCCTTGAAGAGCTTGTTACTCAAGCTGGACGTATTCGAAGCTCAAGTACCAGCCCTTGAGAAGAAAAGACAAGATGTTCAAGCGCTGGTAAAATTGAAACCTTTCACCCTGGCTATCCTGGTTCTGAAGATACTTTTTACGTGGGGACTTTGAAAGAAGCTGGTCGCATTTACCAACAAACTTTTGTTGATACTTATTCTAAGGGTGCTTTTGCAAAGCTCTGTAGCACCAAAACGCCGATTACAGCAGCAGATCTGCTCACTGACAAATATCTCCCCTTTTTCATTGAAAAAGAGCTTCCTCTTTTAAAAATACTGACAGACCGTGGGACAGAATATTGTGGTAAGGTTGAGCACCATGATTTTCAGCTTTATCTTGCTGTAAATGATATTGATCATACAAAGACAAAAGCTCGATCCCCGTAAACAAACGGGATATGTGAACGATTCCATAAAACGATTCTTCAGGAATTTTACCAGGTAACGTTCAGAAAAAAGCTCTATTCTTCTATTTCTGAATTACAAAAAGACTTGGATGAATGGATCAAATGTTATAACAATGAAAGAACACATCAAGGTAAGATGTGTTGTGGAAGAACCCCAATTGAAACTCTTGAGGATGGAAAGCAATATTGAGAAGAAAAGTTTATAGCTTAAAGTTGATCTGACAATCACAGCTCAAAAATCAGTAACTGTCAGATCAGGTCTAAACCACTACAAAAGATGAAGAGCAAAACGAAAACAAACAAAAAATGAACCCACAACAGGAACCAGCCCATAGTTTTACCTGGAAAGCCAAGAATTTTGAAAATGAAAAAAGCTTCGAAAATTCTCTTCGCTTTGATGATAATGGTAATCTCTGTGCGAATAAAGACTCCTTGCAACTTGTTAGCATTCGTCCGGGGCTCTATGTCGCCGCTCTCCAGGTCAATCCAACGATAATGCCCCGCTACAATTTTGATATAGAAGAAGCCTCTGTTATCGGTTTTACCTTTCAATTAAGCGGTAAGCTGGAATGTATTCGGGAACGGGAGAAGACATCGATGTCTACGCTGTATCAGTGCGGAGTTAATTCCGTGACTTGTCCGCACGGAACAAAGGGACATAGCCATTACCTGTCCCTTGAGATTCTGAACGCGATTATCGTTTATGTTGACCGTTTAATGTTCGCAGACCTGATTGCCGAAGAACTGGGTGAAATGCCAAAAGACTGCCGCAGTCTTTTGCGGCAGAAAAATTTATTTTTCACCCTGCCTATGAGCAAGGAAATGTATAATACGGCAGGCCGCGCCTTTCATCATCCATATCAGGGAACCGCCGCCCGTCTGCATCTAGAGGGCTGCGGGCTGGAACTTTTGGCCCTCCAGATAGACCGGTTTACCCGGCAGAATATATTCCGAGAAAAGCCTTTACTCCGAGCCGATGAAGAACGTATCCGTATGGCCGGAAATATCCTTGTCCAGCAGATGAAATCTCCGCCGACTATCGCGGCACTGGCATCGCGGGTAGGGATCAACAGCGTCAAATTGCAGAGAGGCTTTAAACAGGTTTTTGGCATCACTATGGGTCAATTCCTCGTACAGCAGCGTATGGCCTATGCCAGAGAACTGCTGCTGAACCGTGAAACAGATGTCACTCAGGCCGCTCTTAGCGTCGGCTATTCCAATATCAGTCATTTTATCCGCTGCTATAGAAAGACCTTTGGCGTTACTCCGGGCAGCCATAAGCAGACAGGAAACTGTATATCGCTGCTTGATATAAAATAACAGCAGCTTATTTGAAGCTGGCAATTTCACATTTTATCGTATTCCTCTGGTTCATTGTGAGGGACATTATTCAACACTTTCAGGAAGTCGTCGTAATTTCCCTTTACAGCCTCATTTACCAGATACTCCTGAGTCATCAGGGCCGATATTTTTTCAGACGCGGCGGCAACAAAAAACTGGTTAATAGAGATACCATCAGTTTTTGCCTGCTCTTTAATTGTCCGATGAAGTGATGAAGGAAGTCGTAAGGTCAGAGTGCTGCTCATATTTATACCTCGCCAATAATTGAAAGAAATTCTTTTGGAGTAACAGCCTGCATCCCAAAAATCTGAATATTCACAAAATCCTTGAGATTATATGTGATTATATATTGGCAATGTGCAGCAACCGCCAATTCCAGAACCATATCATCCTTTGGGTCTTTCAGCCATGGCCGCCATAGGTAAAATATCTTTTGATGGTGAGCCATTTTGCAAATATAACGTAAAAAAGCCAGAATTTCTTCCTGGCTATTTCTACCTGTCATGTTTTTCGGCCTTGTTAAAACATCCTGGTATTCATCAGTATACAGAGGCACCGAAAGATGAAAAACAAACTTTTGCAGTGGCAATTTCGCAACCAGGGTATATGCAGCTCCCTTGTTTGATTTCAAGGCTGCAACCAAAATATTTGTGTCGATAACCACATTCTTCATGGTGGTACATATACCACCATACAAAAATGGGTCGCAACTCCTTTTTGCTATAATTGAAAGGAGGTATAATGAGGGCACCCCTCCAAAAAAGTCAGCTTTCCCTGCTATTTTTAGTCGAATTATATCTTTTTATGGTCGGATTATTTCTTTTCCTTTTCCTGATATTGTTTCTTCTGCTGTCTGGAGGTATTTTTTTTCTGATTTTTTGGAGCAGCAACAGGCAGTATCATATTTTTTTCAAATAAAGGAGAAAAAGATGCAAAAGCAAACAGGCAAAGGGTATCAATCCTTTTTTATAACAGTCATTTCACTGGCTGTTCTTGGCGGAGTTCCCTCTCTGACAGCAGCCCAGGAAGATTCATCAGACCGGCAGACAACCACGCTGGATACGATTACGGTAACAGCCCAAAAAACCGAAGAGAATGTTCAGGATGTGCCGATTGGCATAAACGTATTTAGCGATATTGATCTGGAAGATAAAGAGATTAACGATATTGGCGATGTGGCCTATTATGTGCCAAACTTTTATTTTTATGATTTTGGTATGGCTTCCTCCCCAAGTATAAGAGGCATTTCGGCGGAAGCAGGGACTATGTCAAGTGTGGTTGGTTTATATGTTGACGGTGTTCCTAAAACAGACAGCATGGGCTTTAATACCATTCTGGAAAATATAGAGAGAATAGAGGTGTTAAGAGGCCCGCAGGGAACGCTGTATGGCAAAAATGCCGAGGCTGGAGTTATCAATGTGATTACCAAAAAGCCGGATAATACCTTTGCAGGTAAGCTGGGAGCAGTTATAGGAGAAGACAGCAAGCAGGAAGCAATTTTGCATCTGCAAACGCCGCTTATAGAGGATAAACTCTATATGGGAATTAGCGGCAGCTATTATGCAAAAGCTGGTTTTATGAAAGATCATCAAACAGGTAAGACTGTGGATGATGAACAAAATTATTTTGGCAGGTTTCATCTAAGAACCACACCAACAGACAGACTGGATATATCTTTTATTGCCTCAAGGTACAAGATAGGTAATGACGAAATAAAGCAAAACACCCCAATATATGGAGATATGAGGGTTTATTATGGTGACCTTCCGGGCAGCACAGAATCTACCGATGATTCTTTTGCCTTTGCAATGAGTTATGATTTTGACAGTTTCACTCTGGAATCGATAAGCTCCTTAAAAAAAATGGATCAATATGTGATTATGGATTACGATCGCGCCCCTCTGAAAATTATGCATTCAGAGAATAGTTTTGATCATAAAACCATATCACAAGAAGTAAAATTAAGCGGACAAATATCAAATCTGAAATGGCTTGTCGGTGGCCTGGTAAATAGATTTGAAAATCAGACTGAATTTAGATTTTTTTCAGATAACCCCACCATGAACGGTACAGGAGTTTTTAACAATATAACAGAGGAAAATTTTGGCCTTTTTGCACATTTGAACTATGCCTTTACCGATAGAGTAAACCTGATAGGCGGTATCCGCTACGATAAAGACGAGATAAGCCTGAATGAAAATACCTTTGGTTTGCAAGGGGAGAAGAGTTTCAGCAATATTTCTCCCAAGATCGCCCTTGAATATAAGCTAAATCCGTCTGTTATGACCTATGCAACTATTGCCAAGGGCTATAAAAGCGGCGGTTATTATGCCCTTCCCACAGGTATGTATCCAAATACCTATGATAACGAAACGCTTTGGAGCTATGAGGCAGGTTTGAAAAGTGAGTTGCAGGATAAAAAACTCCTGTTGAATGCCAGTATCTTTTATATAGATATGAAAGATAAGCAGATAATGACTACGCCTGATCCAATGACAACCTATATTTCAAATGCCGCCAGTGTAACTTCCTATGGATTTGAGCTTGATGGAAGTTATAAAATAACCAGCAACTTTAATATCTTTGCCTCTTTTGGCTATAATGAAGCAACATTTGATGAGTTTGAGGATATTACCGGTAATCATAAGGATAATTCTATGCCAAATGCGCCTAAATATAGTTATAGTCTGGGTGGTATTTTCAGAGGGTTTGGCGGATTTTACGCAAGCACAGATATAAGAGGATATGCAAAAACATACTCTGATAGTGCCAATACCCTCTGCAATAAGGCATATACACTGGTTAATGCAAAATTCGGTTATGAGTGGGATAAGTTTGATTTCTATGCATATGCAGAGAATCTTTCTGATAAACAGCATGATGTTATGTTAGAAGCTAACAATATCAGACTTTCTCCCCCAAGGGAAATTGGAGTGAAACTGACCTATCGGTTCTGATGTTTTCTGCAAGCCCTATAGCCGTCTTCTTTCCGCGGCTACAGGTCTTTTTTGTTTTTCTTTCCAGCTGATTATCAGCCTTTTTCTGCCGATTCTTTCAGATCAGAATACGGTTTGGCAGAGGGGTATACTTTTAGCGATAGTTGTAATGAGTTTACATTTTATTTTTCTCATATTTTATGGATATGTTGATTTCCAAAGTTGTAGATATTCTTCAGGAGTTACAATTTGCATTTCTTTTTTATGAACAGCCCTATAATATTTTTTATTTCTTGTGATAAGAAAAGAGATTTGTTGTTGTTCTACGAGTGTCAGAACTCTGGCGGAATGCAGGTAAAAAGGAGAACGATTCGCAAAAACATCTAAAAATACGTTAGCGTCAAGAAAAACAGGTGTCATGCTGAGTATTTCTTTTCTAAAAAGTCAACATATGCATTTTTGTTTTGCGTACACTTTGGCCTCTTCAATGATATCTTTATCAAGTCTGAGAGTTAATTTTGTGTCCATATGTTCCCCCAGGCATTTTTTTTAGTCTGCTTACACGTACCAACGTAATGTGGTTTACACGTGTTGCCAATAATTTTATTGGAAATGCTGTTTTTTACTGAAGTATGTTGAGAAGGCATAATAGAGAATTGTTATGAATAAAAATCCAAAAGGTCTCTGGGCGATCCTTGCCCCTGTAAAATCCACCATAGCACTGGCCATGATGATAAATGCTGTCTCGGTTGTATTCAGGATAGGCAGCCTGGTCCTGCTTGCCTCTTCCCTTGTCGCCCTGCTCGAAGAAAAACCTCTTGTTGTTTTCGGCCTGAGCCTGACCCTGACAAATACCCTTATTCTTCTGGCATGTCTGGTGATTCTGGCATTCTTAGGGAAAAACCTCTCTTTTATTTTGTCTCATTTAGGGGCGTTTCGATTGGAGCAGATTTTGCGTACAGAATTATCTACTCATCTGGCCAGGGTGCCGCTGGGATATATTATCACCAGAACCAGCGGTGGGCTGAAAAAGGTGATGCAGGATGATGTCAAAAAACTCCATTCCTTTGTCGCGGATAGCACGCCGATGATGGCAAGCGCAGTGGTTTCGCCCGTTTTAAGCGTGGTGTTGCTTTTCTGGGCAGACTGGCGTTTGGCCTTGGCTTCGGTTTTTGTGCTGATCTTTGGTTTTACCGCGATGAAATTTGCCTTTAAGGATAGCGAATATTACCGCAAAAAATATGAGCAAAGCCAGACGGATATTAACAAGGCCGTGGTTGAATTTGTTCAGGCGATGCCGGTTGTCAGAACCTTTGAAGACGGCACCAGCAGTTTTACAAGATACAACGAAGCCTTAAAAAGCTATCGTACAAATCTTGATGAATGGACAAAACAGACAACAGTCTCATCACGAGTTGGTATGATTATCCTCACCCCGCTGCCCACACTTTTAGTGGTGTTTTTGGCCGGAATAGTCCTGCAAAACTTTGCAACACTTGATCTTACAAGTTTTATATTGGCTCTTTTTTTAAGTACGGGCTTAGCTGATGCCCTTATGCCGCTGATGTGGATGAATATCTTTATCAAGCAAAGTCAGGCAGCGGCATTCAAGATTTTTGAGATACTTGAGATTGCAGAGCTGCAGAAAACAAAAACTCCCAAAAGCCCGGCAAATTATGAAGTGCAGTTTGAGCATGTCTCTTTTGCCTATGAAAATACCACGAAAAACGCGTTGACAGATATATGCTTTACCATGCCGGCCGGTAGCGTCACCGCTCTTGTCGGCGGCAGCGGCACTGGCAAAAGTACCGTTGCCAAACTTATTCCCCGCTTTTGGGATGTAACAAGCGGCTGTATCAGGATAGGCGGGGTGGATGTGCGGGAGATACGTTTCAGCGAGCTGATGGAGCTTGTCAGCTTTGTCTTTCAGGATACCTTTTTATTTGATGATACCGTCTATAATAATATCGCCCTTGCTAGCGATAACGCAACCCGCGAAGAGGTTATAGCGGCCGCAAAAGCCGCCCAGATACATGATTTTATAGAAACCCTGCCAGATGGCTACGATACCAGGGCAGGTGACCGGGGAACGAGTCTTTCTGGCGGCCAAAAACAGCGCATCACCATCGCCCGGGCGATTTTACGCAACAGCCCGATCGTTATCCTTGATGAAGCCACCGCCTTTGCCGACCCGGAAAATGAGGAAGAGATTGTCAAGGCTCTGGCAAACCTGACAAAGG
>PDWI01008706.1_pt1 | contig 11878 bp, 9 predicted proteins | sample 1430891 | NCBI WGS metagenome assembly PDWI01 (sample SAMN01162508, study PRJNA174530) | Oral metagenome, whole genome shotgun sequencing project. | biome: Marine environment; feature: Marine mammal; material: Swab sample of the gingival sulcus; isolation source: swab sample of gingival sulcus...
CGCCAAGGTGACATTCGGCCGCACAGTATTAACAGTGCAGGACAGAACATTCCTGTCGTAGATGTTGACGTGTCCGTAGAGTGCTCTTCGGGAACGTATGTGCGGGCGCTTGCCCGGGATATTGGCAAGTTTTTAGGTGTTGGTGGACACCTTATTGCTCTTCGGCGTACACGCGTCGGTACTTTTTCTATCAACGACGCCCATACGGTGGAACAACTCGCCGAAAACACAACAGGCAACGATGTCGAGAACCCGGAAGACCGTTCCTCTTTCCCCCTCATAGGGGTAAATGAGGCAACTCTGCGCCTTTTCCCAGTGCTCCGCCTCAATGACAGAGAAAGCATGCGTTTTTCACACGGGCAAGCTCCTGAGCGTGAGGGTGCGGCACTGAGCAAACTCGTAGCAACAGCGGGGGACGGGCCGCTTGCTGTAGTGAGTTCCGATGGAACAACGGTAATGGGACTGGTGCGCATCGAGGATAATAGAATTCGAACACTCCTCGTTTTTGAAGGTCACTGACAATGCGTGTTGTACGCCGACTGATTGGAACACTGTGAAGGTTTGGACATCACGCGACGAAATCCCCACAGGGAAACGTCGCATCGTCACCATAGGGAACTTTGATGGGATGCATCAAGGGCATCAACGGGTGATTGCAACTTGCCGGGAGCGAGCACGGAGGCATGGCCTTGAAGCTGTCGCGTGCACATTTGACCCACATCCGGTACAGGTACACCATCCTGAGGTGGGGCTTTCACTTATTAGCCCCCTTCAAGATCGTCTTGATGCAATGGCAGCGACCGGTGTCGATGCGACATTTGTCATCCACTACGATGCGTCCGTTTACATGCTGAGTGCTGAAGAATTTGTTTCACATTTTCTTGTTGACGCTTTGGGTGTCAAAGAGATTGTTGTTGGTGAAGATTTCCAGTTTGGTCGTAACAACTCAGGGAATATTGATACTCTCCGTGAGCTGGGTCGTTCCTACGGCTTTGATGTTGTCATGGTGGCTGACGTTGAAGCGCCAGAGGGGAAACGATGGTCGTCGTCGTGGGTGCGCCAACTCCTAGCAAGTGGAGATGTCGCCGGAGCAGCACGAGTGCTTGGGCATCTTCATAGGATCCGAGGAACTGTCCACCACGGATTCAAACGAGGTCGCGAACTCGGTTTTCCAACAGCGAATCTTCACACCGATATCGAAGGCGTAATTCCCGCAGATGGTGTCTACGCCGGGTGGCTTGTACGCTCCGTCCCTGGAACGAGTGCTGGAGAGTTTCTCCCCGCAGCCATATCTGTGGGAACAAATCCGCAATTTGAAGGTGTTGACCGGACCGTTGAAGCACATGTCCTCGGACGCGCTGACCTCCAGCTTTACGATGAACGTGTCGCCATAATTTTTGTCTCACGCATCCGCGATATGGAAGTTTTTGATTCCCTTGAAGCCCTGCTGGCGCAGATGGATGAGGACCTCCGTATCACTGCGTCCATCCTCGGAGTCGGTGTCTCTGGTCGCATCGATCCAGCTGCAGTCACGGCGCACTAAGTGCAAACGCATACCGGAGCATCAAGATGACAAGAACACGCACATTTTTTGCACAAATGCGTAGCCAAGCCATTGACAGTCGTGTATGGCTGCGTATCCTTGCTGTTTTTGTGTTGCTGTGTTTGATGGCCGTCGTCCTGAGTGCTCTTTACTTCATCTACATTGACCACCGTATTCAACGCCTGGATATTAAACTCACAGGAACGTCATACGAAAATAAAAACCGTCGCCCCGAGGCTGAAACATGGCTCATTGTCGGTACAGATGACCGTTCCTCTGCTCCCGAATATCAAGAACTATACACATCTGGAGCTCAGGAAGGACGTCGAGCTGACGTGCTCCTCCTCGTTAAGAAGCAACGCACTCATCTGACGGTGTTATCCTTACACCGCGATCTCGATGTGGGGCCAGAGGAGGACGTAGAACTCGTCAAAAATACTTTGCGCGTATCGCCACAGCATATGGTTGATACTTTCTGTTCAGAACTCAATATTCCTATTGATCATGTTGTGCTTGTGACGATGGACGCTTTTGTTCAGACAGTTGACATGCTTGGAGGAATCTCTGTGAGCTTCGACTATCCCATTCGCGATGCGCGCACGGGATTAGATCTGAATGCGGGAACACATCTCCTTGATGGTCGGACAACGCTTATGTACATGCGTTCCCATCGGCCAGAGTATTACGTGGACGGAAAGTGGATAGCCGTAGGAGGTTTTGCAGGAACCCGGGTGAGGCAACAAGCAAGCGCGCAGGTGATGGGCATACTCTTGGAAAAAGTTCAAGAAGAGCAGGGGCCGCTACTCATTGGGGGTCTGGCATGGATCGGCAGATCTACCGTTTCTCTGGACAACTCGACACACGTCTCAGATATTCTTTCATTTTTTGATACCGTAGCTATTTCGGAAAGCGTTGGCACTCTTCCTAACGGTGATGGCAGTACACGTTTAACTGCGAAGGGCCAAGCTGCGCTGAAAAACGCAGATGTCATGTCAACATGTTCTCTTTTGAGAGCAGCTGGCGGTGATGAAGAAAAGAAAGATGAGTTTTAGCGTGCTACATATCACCGTGTGACGTCCGTTTGCTTGCCCTTTCGTTGAGCAGAAGGCTCACAGCTACATGTTAGGCTAGTCAGGCCGTCATATCGGCCGCGGATCGTATGCTGCAGGGAAAAGCTCTGCTGCTCCGCGCAACGACATTGAGGAGAAACCTGTGCCGCTGAGCAAGGACGTTAAAGAAAAGATCATCGCTGAATATGCGACGCACGAGGGCGACACTGGTTCCCCTGAAGTACAGATCGCGTTGCTTACCCAACGTATTACGGATCTGACTGAACACTTTAAGTACCACAAGCATGATCACCACTCACGTCGTGGTCTACTCCTACTTGTTGGTCGCCGCAAGCGGCTTCTCGGCTATCTTGCCGACATCGATATCGAGCGCTATCGTTCATTGATCGAACGTCTCGGTTTGCGCCGCTAAGTGTCTACCGGCTCGGGTCCTGTTAGGGAACCGAGCCGGCTCATTACCCTGGTCGCGAATTTTATTCGTTGAACAGCACCTTTTATGTAACACCAGATAGTACTTGTCCCCGACACGGTTTTCGACAGTGGCTTACGGAACTTCCCACTCTGATGTAGGGAAAAGAGGCCGTGAGCTTCGATCGAAGGCCGACTCGGGACATACTCAACATTCAAGGAGAAATTCCGCATGATGGAAGGACCCGAGATCACCTCGGCAGAGGCGATTATCGACAACGGACGCTTTGGCAAGCGTACTATTCGTTTTGAAACAGGCCGTCTTGCCCAGCAGGCAGCCGGATCTGCGATGGCTTACCTCGATGATGAAACAGTCATCCTCTCTGCAACAACTGTGGGCAAACAGCCTAAGGACCAATTCGACTTTTTCCCATTGACCGTTGACGTTGAGGAACGTTCCTACGCTGCAGGGCGTATCCCCGGTTCGTTCTTCCGCCGCGAGGGGCGCCCAGGCACTGAAGCGATCCTTGCTGCTCGACTTATTGACCGTCCTCTTCGACCTGGTTTTGTCAAAGGGTTGCGCAACGAAGTACAGGTCGTTGAAACTGTTTTTGCTGCTCACCCCGACGATGCCTACGACGTTCTTGCAATTAATGCAGCGTCCATGTCAACTCAGATCGCGGGCCTGCCTTTCTCGGGCCCGATCGGTGGAACCCGCCTCGCCCTTATCGACGGGCAGTGGGTGGCTTTCCCGCGGTGGTCAGAACTTGAGCGCTCTGTGTTTAATATCGTTGTCGCTGGCCGCATTGTTACCGCCGAAGACGGTAGCAGTGACGTTGCCATCATGATGGTAGAAGCCGGTGGCGGCATTCGCCAGTGGGAACTCATTCAAGCTGGCGCACAGATGCCGACAGAAGATGTTGTTGCAGACGGTCTTGAAGCTGCGAAGCCCTTTATTCGAGCACTGTGTGAGGCGCAGATCGAGGTTGCTCGGACAGCGTCGAAAGAAACAGTTGAATTCCCGCTCTTCCTCGATTACACCGATGAACAGTATGCAGCCGTTGAAAAGTGGGTGGGAAATAAACTTGCCGAAGCACTTCTGACCGAAGGCAAACTTGCCCGTGATGAAGCGTGCAGCGCGGTGAAGACCGCAATGCTTGAGGCACTTGCAGAAGACTGGCCGGAAAATGAAAAAGAGCTCAAAGCCGCCTTCCGCTCCCTGGAGAAGCAGACAATCCGCGAACGCACCTTGCGTGAGGGAATCCGTATGGACGGACGTACCCCCACACAGATTCGTTCGCTAGCTGCCGAGGTCGAGGTGCTTCCTCGAGTCCACGGGTCGGCAATCTTCGAGCGCGGTGAAACCCAGATTCTCGGTGTCACCACACTCGCGATGCTCCGCATGGAACAGCAGCTCGATAATCTGTCTCCAATTACTGCTAAGCGCTACATGCACCAGTACAACTTCCCGCCTTTCTCTACAGGCGAAACAGGACGCGTAGGCTCGCCAAAGCGCCGCGAAATCGGTCACGGAGACTTGGCGGAGCGCGCACTGCGCCCCATCCTTCCTACTCGCGAAGAGTTCCCTTATGCCATCCGTCAGGTTTCTGAAGCCCTCGGCTCTAACGGTTCGACGTCAATGGGTTCAGTGTGTGCTTCCACCTTGTCTCTCCTCCAAGCTGGTGTTCCCCTGCGAGCACCAGTTGCCGGTATCGCTATGGGCCTTATGACAGGTGAAGTTGATGGTGAAAAGAAAGCTGTCACACTTACCGATATTCTCGGCGCAGAAGACGGCTTCGGCGATATGGACTTTAAGGTTGCCGGAACCTCCGACTTTATTACGGCTCTTCAGCTTGATACCAAGCTTGATGGCATTGATTCTCAGTTGCTTCGCTCTGCTCTGGCTCAAGCTCGAGACGCACGATTGGCGATCCTCAACCTCATTAACGATGCGATTGACGGTCCTGACGAGATGAGTGTCCATGCTCCTCGCATTATTACGGTTCAGGTCCCTGTCGATAAGATCGGCGAAGTCATTGGTCCCAAGGGGAAGATGATTAACCAGATCCAGGACGACACCGGCGCGGATGTCACCATTGAGGATGACGGTACGGCCTACATTGCTGCTTCCGATGGAGATGCCGCCGAAGCTGCACGCACAATGGTCAACCAAATTGCGAACCCGCAAATACCGGAGATTGGTGAACGCTTTGTCGGAACAGTTGTGAAGACAACGTCTTTCGGCGCGTTTGTCTCCCTCACTCCCGGAAAAGACGGGCTCCTTCATATCTCTCAAATCCGACGTCTTGTCGGAGGGAAGCGTATTGAATCGGTTGACGACATCCTTCCTGTCGGAACTCAGGTCGAGGTAGAGGTTGCTGAGATCGGTGATCGTGGCAAACTCTCGCTTCATGCCGTAGTTGATGATGAAACTGAAGGCGCTTCAGACACTGCGTCTTCGGATGCGCCGCGTGAGCGTCGCGACCGTGGCGAACGACGTGAACGTCGTCCTCGTACTCGCACCCGTCGCAACCATGACGAGACCCGTGATGTTCTAGAAGTAGATGACGATGAGTGAAACTCATCGTGTGTAAACGGTAGCGATATCGTGATCCTTTAATAGTGCCAGCAGTCTTTCAGGCTGCTGGCACTATGCTGTGAGTAGGAAAAAACCTGATCAACAGACGCGTTTTGCCTTCAGCTCCTGTTTTCTACAGAAAAGCGCTCCTCAGTGTGATAAAAAGCAAGAGAGTCAAAGGAGCTACCTATGCGTACACAACCATCTGTAGTAACAGCAGTTGTCTCCACCGTCATTGGTTTCCTTGTCGGTATTGGTGCAGGTCTCGCTGCTAGTATTCCGCTTACCCAAGTTATTACCGAGGACACCGAAGAGGATGATACAGGGATTGTATGCACCTCAGTGGGAGGCGAATCGGGTATTACCGTAGACCTGAGTAGGGTCGAAATGCCTGTTGGAGGTGTTGTGACACTAACAGTTTCGGGGTATTCGTCTACGGACATTAGTACAAGTGTTGACATTAAAGAAGAGACCCTTCCTTTATACGAGCTCTCTCTCCCTCTTGCACTACTACCTGATGACACATTAACTCTCACTCTGACCGTCACCCATGGCAATGAGAAAAAGGAATACGTGACGCAGGAAACGCCAGGTAGGTTTGAACCTAACGGTCCGGGCTGTACACCGCTTCTATACCAGATTAATCTCGAGCCCAGAGAGGACGAATTTGTTGTTTCCTCCACGGGGTGAGGGACGGTATTAATCTTCTCTCGGTAAATGCAGATAGACTTTATAGAGTGCCTGTTGCCAACGAACGAGAAAGAAGACGAGTGACCTTCCCAGCAATTGATCTACCTCTCTCCTATGAGAGTGAATCTATCCCTTTGATGACATTTGCTGACGGTGATACCGTCGTCAGCCGGACAATTATGGAAAATGGTGTGCGGGTCATTTCTCAAGAGGTACCTGCCACACGGTCCGTTGGCATCAGCATGTGGGTTCCGGTTGGCTCGCGAGATGAAATTATTTCCCAGGCGGGCTCGACTCATTTCCTTGAGCATCTCCTTTTTAAAGGAACATCTACCCGGTCAGCACTTGATATTGCTGCGGCATTTGACAGTGTAGGCGGAGAATCAAACGCAAGTACGGGTAAAGAAACGACGAACTATTGGGCACGTATCCTTGACGCTGATGTCCCAATGGCGGTGTCGGTCCTCACCAATATGCTCACCGATTCGATTCTTGATCCGGCAGCTTTTGAAATGGAACGAAGCGTTATTATTGACGAACTTGCTATGTCGGATGACAGTCCAACCGACGTTGTCCACGATGCTTTTCATAGCGCTGTTTATGGTGAGAGCGTGCTCGCTCGGCCTGTAGGTGGAACCCCCGAGATTATTCGAGCAGTGACTCGGGATGATGTATGGGCACACTACATGAGCCACTATTCACCCAATAATCTCATTGTTGCGGCAGCTGGCCATATTAACCATGATCACCTCCTAGAACGTGTCAGAGACGCTCTGGCTCAATCTCCATGGGCAGATAAAAAACAAACATCGCCGCGACCGCCAGAGCCAGCAAGAGTACAAGCCAGGGCAGTTGAGCCGCCAAACCATCTGGTTTGCCCTCAGCTTTCCTGGCGCGAACACCAACAGCATACCAACTGGCAGCAAAGCCCACCAGCACCACCACAAGTTCAAACGGGTCTAACCACGCCATCGGCAAAAGGGGTCCCATCGTCCAATCAGGCTGACCAAACAGCATGATGCGATGATCCAGCATAAACGCTTTAAACACCGGCACAATAGAGCCGACACTAGACAAAAAGTGGAATCCGGCGAAGTGCGCAAACCAGATGGAAAAAGCAAGGGGCATGAGCGCCGGTGTGTATCTCGCCAACGATATCCGCAGAGGTTCTTGCCGTTTCGCCAAGGCGCGGCTTAACCCTGCCGTCACTGTCCCCAGCCCCACCGGCAGCAGCACAAATATCACGCCAAAAATCAGCAACAAAATCAGACCTTCGTTGTCTGTGTTGAGCCAAATGCCTAATTGATTTTCCAGGGCGTAAACGGGCGGCACCATGCCAAAAGCGTTGCCCACCGAGGCAAAAGCATAAATCAGAACCAGCAAATTCAAATCCCAACGTCGTGGCCAGGCTGCCATCGTAGTTGCTTCACGCAGCGGAGTGCGCACCGCCAAAGCCACGTTGTCATGCGGGCAAGCACGGGCACAATCGAGGCAAAGCACACAGTCCAGATTGCTGCTGATTCGCGGGGCAAACAGTTCTGTGCCACAGCCCAACACCTTATCGCTGCCGTTTATGCACTCCTTACCCTGGCACGACTGACAGGTCTCAGGGCTCCGCACCGTGATTTGTGTCGGTGAGATAGTGGCGCTGGTAACGTTAAATGTGCCAAGCGGACACACATATTTGCAAAATGGGGATTCAGCAAAGATAGCTTCCAGCACAAAAGAAGCCACAAAATAAGCGATGACAATCCACACAGTCAGAAGGGGACTAGCCCACAAATCAAGCCATTCATAAAGCCAAAGATAGACACACAACAACCCTATCGCCAGCCATTTATTCCGTAAAAGTCGCGGCCAGCGCCTGCCTTTGCCGCTCAGTTTCCGTGCCAGGGTTCGGGACAAAGCAAAGGGGCAGCTCATGCAAAATACGTTGCCAAACAGGAGCAAAGCAAACATGACCAGGCCACGAAAATGCACCCAGGTGACAACGGTAGCAAAGTTAGTGGGAGCCAATTGTCGGCCAGTGAAACCATCATAAAGGAGAACGGCCGTTATCCCCAACAACAGCCCCTGCATCACCAACCGCCCCCAACGCCAACGCAAAAAACGGCCGATCACAGGCCATCTCAGCACATCATAGCGGGGTTTGGGGCGGCTCATAGTCTGACTCATGAGCAGGATTGTAGTGCCACCTATTCCCGTAAGCAACCCATTTTTAAGACAAAGTGACCGTCTAAAAACCTGTGGCTTCATCATCAAAGAAAAAACGGCCGTTTCCATCAAATCCCCTGTCTAACAAAACAATATTTTGCATTTCCCATGTATACCACGTAATATTTCAAACTTACACACAAACACAGAACAATCATCCACAATTCAAGAGATTCACCATGCAAAAAACTTCTGATATTGAGCTAGACGAGCTGGACCTTTCAATCTTACGCACCTTGCAGGAAAACGGCCGTATGAGCAACGTCGATTTAGCCAACCACATTAACCTGTCGCCTCCCGCCACCTACACCCGGCTCAAGCGGCTGGAAAAGCAAGGCTACATCCACCATTACGCCGCCCTTCTCAACTGGAAACAGATGGGCTACGACATGATCTGCTTCATCAACATCAGCCTGCAAATGCACCAACCAGGCGAAGTCGAGAAATTCCGTAAACGGGTTAGCAATTTGCCCGAAGTAATGGAATGCCACCATGTTACTGGCGAATTTGACTATCTGCTCAAAGTTGCCATCAAAAATCGGGAAGACCTGGACCGTTTCGTCATGAAACAACTCACCCCCATCCCCGGCATCGGTCGCATCTACACCAGCTTGGCACTCAACGAAATCAAAGCAACTACCGCCTTACCCATTTGACGGAGTGGCAGAGTTGCAAAATAACGCATTATCATCACACCCGACCACCTTACCACCCTTATACAAGGAGAAAATCACACTATGTCTCACCCCACCCCCAAAACCATCGGCCAACAATATGGTCGCCGTTCCTGGGCGGAACCCTGGAAAATCAAAATGGTTGAGCCCATTTCAGTTGTAAGCCGTGATGTGCGCGAAGCAGCGCTAAACGAAGCGGGCTTCAACACCTTCCTGCTGCGCTCCGACGATGTCTACATTGACTTACTCACCGACAGTGGCACCAGCGCCATGAGCGACCGGCAGTGGGCAGGCATCATGATGGGCGACGAAGCATACGCTGGCAGTCGTAATTTCTACAATCTCGAAGAGGCCATTCAAAACTATTACGGCTATAAATACGTCGTCCCTACCCATCAAGGACGCGGAGCCGAGCATCTCATCAGCAAGGCCGCCATCAAACCCGGCATGGTGGTACCGGGCAACATGTATTTCACCACCACCCGGTTACATCAAGAACTGGCTGGCGGCCGTTTTGTAGATGTGATCATCGACGAAGCCCACGACGCCACCCACCCGCACCCCTTCAAAGGCAACGTAGACCTGGACAAAGTGCAAGCGCTAATCGACGATGAAGGAGCGCAGAACATCGCTTACATCAGTCTGGCTGGAACTGTCAACATGGCTGGCGGCCAACCTGTCAGCATGGCAAACGTCAAAGCACTGCGTCAACTGTGCGACAAACATGGCATTCGCATCTATCTGGACGCCACACGCATGGTCGAAAACTGCTACTTCATCCAGCAGCGGGAAGAAGGGTACGCCAACAAAGCCATTGCCGAAATCCTCAAAGAGTTCTGCAGCTGCACGGATGGCGCTTGGATGAGCGCCAAGAAAGACAATCTCGTCAACATCGGTGGTTGGCTGGCTGTCAACGACGAAGAAGTCTTCGATCTAGCACGCAACATGGTTGTCGTGTACGAAGGTCTGCACACTTATGGCGGGATGGCTGGACGCGACATGGAAGCGCTGGCTATCGGCATCAAAGAATCTGTGGAAGACCAGCACGTCCGTTCCCGTGTCGGCCAGGTACTTTATTTGGGCGAACTGCTAACGGAATGGGGCATTCCCATTGTCACCCCGATAGGGGGTCACGCTGTCTTCTTGGATGCGAAACGCTTCTATCCCCACATCCCCCAAGACCAGTTCCCAGCCCAAACTCTGGCAGCCGAACTGTACCTGGATTCTGGGGTACGTGGCATGGAACGGGGCAACGTGTCTGCTGGCCGCGATCCTCATACTGGCGACCATCGTTACCCCGCATTGGAACTTACCCGGCTCACCATCCCGCGCCGCGTTTACACCCAGGCACACATGGATGTGGTGGCGGAGTCTGTGAAGGCGGTTTATGACAATCGTGAGCAAACCAGGGGCTTGAAGATGGTTTATGAGCCTAAGTATTTACGGTTCTTCCAGGCTCGCTTTGAACAAATTTAGTTCACTCTCAATTTTTCTATGTTTCCCCCTACTTAGCAAAAATCCCCGACTTGCTTGGTCAGGGATTTTTGTTTCCTAATGAAAATTACTCCCCGTTTTTTAGGGGTAAAGGTCGCTTGAAGTGCAGCTATCAATGCCGTCGTAACTCATTTATAGCTGCGCACTTATCTCAACTTTAGATAAAAATGAGCAAGTGCCCCCATAATCTTTCAGGAGTGTGCATGCGCCATTTTCTTTGACAAAACCCAGCCAATGGCTCCCCCTATTGCGCCCAACGCCAGGATGCTTCCTGTCCAAATCAGCGCAAAATCAAACCAGAACTGCTCTGGAAACAGGCGGATAAGCGAGTCGGAATAGGCAAATGTCCAGGTGCCTGGATCGAAGAAGAGGTTGTGGAATAGGGTGAAAAAAAGTCCCCAGCCAATGAGCATGAAAACAATGACAAGGATAACGGCCGTTACCGTAAGCACACCACCTTGCCATAACGCTTTGGCTCCCTGAAGGCGGATTTCAGATTGAGCAAACAGAAAAGTCAAGCCGCCCACCACCATGACCAAAAGAACCCACATCGCTGTCTTAAATGCGTCTGCCACAATTTTGACATCAAGCATATGGCCGATCTCAGCTGGATTGTAGACAGGGGCATCTGTCCCCGGCAGACGTAAATCTTCCAGCAGGTAAATGACATCAGCGGCTGGTTGGTCGCGCTGTAAATAATCGAGAGTCGCCTCTGCTAATTCCAGTCGTTCTGCAGGTGAAAAGCCATAACGGTCTGGTGGGATTCGTTCGTATTCCCAGGCAGGGTAGCTGGGGCTTTGCCAGGCGATCAACACCCGCACCATGAGCGTTGTCAACAAAAATGGTGTGGCTATGACCACAAGCCAACGGATGAGGGTTGCAAGTTTTGTTTTATTCATACGTTCCCCTTAATTTGCGCCAAGCAGCAGGGTTGCTGGTTAAATGTTTGGCACTGCTCAGTCGTAAACGGCCGTTCGCGTACCACAAGCAGATTAGGTTCGTAGTGCGCACTTCAGTGCGCCGTTTCTTACGCGCTAAAGCACATTAAAGTTCATCGTGCGCACTTTAGTGCGCCGTTTTTACGCGCCAAAGCGCATTAAAGTTCGTCGTGCGCACTTCAGTGCGCTGTTTTTACGCGTTAAAGCGCGTACTACAAACAGATTAGGTTCGTAGTGCGCACTTCAGTGCGCTGTTTTTACGCGTTAAA
>PDWI01008707.1_pt1 | contig 11877 bp, 8 predicted proteins | sample 1430891 | NCBI WGS metagenome assembly PDWI01 (sample SAMN01162508, study PRJNA174530) | Oral metagenome, whole genome shotgun sequencing project. | biome: Marine environment; feature: Marine mammal; material: Swab sample of the gingival sulcus; isolation source: swab sample of gingival sulcus...
TAGTTCGTACTTTGCCAAATTAAAAGTTGGAAGCCTTCTGAACCGATCTGGAATAGTGAAGACTAAGGGCGCTTCGCCATTAGAAATTTTTACAATCATGTTTAACCTGTCATTTTTTTTCAGCAGCCGGGCCCACCCCTTGAGAACCGGACTGATGATTTTCGGTATTGCCCTGGGCGTTGCCGGTGTGGTGGCCATCGACATTGCCAGAAGCAGTGTCAGTAAATCCTTTGAGCTCTCCACCACAGCCCTCACTGCCAGATCCACCCACCAGATCCTTGGCAACGCAATGACCGTTCCCCAGTCACTGTTCACCACTTTGAGAACAACCCTGGGCATTGAAAAAAGCGCCCCTGTAATTTCTCGATTGGTCACCGTTGTTGAACTGGATCACCGCCCCCTGACCCTGCTGGGGATTGATCCGTTTTCAGAAATTCATTTCAGAAATTTTAAATTTAACGGATCAGCACCAGGCATACTGGACAACCTGCGGCACACACTGGTCAGGGGAAACGGAATCATCATGGATCAATCCCTTGCCGCATCCCACGGCCTTGCGTCGGGGGATGAACTGACCCTGGCCATGGGCAGCAGACAGATCAAAACCCGGATCGGTGCGCTGGTATCCATGGGAAATCAGGGGCAGGTGCCCCAGAGCCAAATGATGGAAGGCATACTGCTGTCGGATATTGCCCTGGCCCAGGAGCTGCTGGGGATGGCAGATGCCATCACCCGCATCGACCTGAACCTTGAGGATCCCCACACAATCAAAGCAGTGAGGGCGAGCTTAGAACCGGGCCTGTTCCTCTCGGAGACCGACGGGCAGAACCAGGCGGTTAGAAGCCTCTCCGCATCTTTTGAAACCAGCCTTGCCGCGTTTTCTGTGCTGGTGCTGTTCATGGGGATTTTTCTTATTTACAATACGGTTTCTTTTTCAGTGTCACGGCGGTATCGCCTCAACGGCACCCTGAGGGCCTTGGGTGCCACCCGGCAGGAAATATTTTTCGCCACCCTGGCTGAGATTGTAGTTTATGCCGTTGCCGGCGCTGTTCTGGGCCTGATTTTTGGTATGTTACTGGGTAAAGGCGCTGTACAGGTGGTATGCACCACGGTCTCGCAAATGTATTATACACTCACCGTCAACCAAACCCATATCACATCCGCCACCCTGGCCAAAGGAATGATCACCGGTGTGGGCGCGGCCTTGACCGCCGCCATGATCCCGGCAATCAATGCTGCGGCAACCCGGCCTGTGACCCTGATGCAGGCCTCATCTCCTGTGGACCGGTTGAAGCGCTATATTCCTAAGCTCACCGCCGCAGGCCTTATCCTGCTTGTACCAGCCCTGTGGATATTTTCTCGGGAAGGTCTGGATATGGTCATTGTATTTATGGGCGTTTTTATGGTGTTTGGCGCTGCCGCGTTGATTGCGCCCGCCGCCCTGAACAGGCTTGCCATAGGGTTATCCGGCCTGTTTTCTGCCTTGGTCCACCGGTCCGCCAAACCTGGGGCCGTTGCCGGGATGATGGCTGCCATGGCGGTGCGGAACCTGAAACGTGCCCTGGGCCGGACGTCGGTGCTCATCACATCTTTGATGGTAGTCATTTCCGTTTACATTGGTATTGACACCATGACCTTAAGTTTCAGGGAATCAATCATTAACTGGATCGACGGTAACATTGGCGGTGATATCCATATTACCTCCCTGGATGAATTACACCCGCAGCTTGAGAACGAACTGTTGCCTAAAATTCAATCCATGGCCGGGGTACAATTTATATCGGCCTGTAATATCCATAAAACCTATTCCTCAAAATCGGGACAGACCCATCTATTTTCTTACATCACAGACGGTTCCCAAAAAGAGTGGACCTGGCTGGCCCCGGAAGCTGGACAGGGAACCGAAGCTGACATCCAACATCTTCTGAACAAGGATTGGATTATTTTCTCGGAAATATTTGCAAAACTGCACGGTATTTCTCCGGGCACAAAGCCGGTCACGGTGGAAATCGAAACCCAAAAAGGGATGACCGCTTTCAGGGTTGCCGGCATTTTTCGGGATTTTGTCATGGAAGGCGGACGGGCCGTAGTGGGGCGGCGTACCATGAAAACATTCTGGGGCAAAGACGAGATCACGTCCATGCAGATTTTTCTTTCTCCAGATGGGGACAGGTCCATGGATGAAACCATCAATGAAATGATTCCCCGAATTCGGTCGGCAGCCCGGTTCCCGAACCGGCTGAAAATCATCTCCGGCCCTGATTTGAAACAAAGAATATTATCCGTGTTTGACAACACCTTTCTAATCACCACAGTCCTTCAATTTCTCACGGCCATTGTGGCCCTTACCGGTATTATCAATTCGGTGATGGCGTTAATCTTAGAACGAACACGGGAAATCGGTATCCTTCGGGCCTGTGGGGCTGCGCCCGTTCATATCAGACGGTTGGTATTGTGGGAATGCGGACTTTGTGGATTTCTGGCTGGGGCATTGGCCATTCCCTTAGGCCTGTTTTTATCCTGGGTACTGGTGGATGTGGTGAACTTCAGGGCCTTTGGCTGGACATATGATATTGTCATTTCACCGGCCACCCTGCTACTGGCACCGGCATTATCCACCCTTGCCGCCCTTGGGGCGGGCCTTGTGCCTGCCATGCGGGCCGGGCAGGTAAAAGTGGCCCATGCACTGAGAATGGAGTAAGGCAAACACCATGGTCAGAATTTTGCTTTTCTCTGCCCTGCTCTGGGGTTACGGATGTGGTCATTCTCCTGACTCGGAGACGGCTGTGGATATCGTGGGCGCCCTATCCCAGGAGGAACAAAGGGATTGCTATACCGTGGCCGACCGACCTGTTGGTATTGAATTTCCAAAGGATTCAGGGCCCCATGAAACATTTAAAACCGAATGGTGGTACTATACCGGCAACTTAACCCATACATCGGGCCGGCATTTTGGATTCCAGTTGACCTTTTTTCGCCAGGCCCTGGACTGTAACTTTCCCAGCGGCCGATCTGAATGGCGGACCAATCAGCTCTATTTTGCCCATTTTGCCATCACCGACACCCAAAACAACATCTTTTATGCCGCCCAGCGAATGAACCGGGCAAGTATTGGCATTGCCGGTGCCCAAAGAGACCCTTTTCGGGTATGGATCGACAACTGGCGGGCCGTCCAGGCAGGGAAACGTCCCGGGCACCTCACACTCCAGGCCAAGGCGCCCTTGACTGTCGTTAAAAATCAATCTCCCACTACCGTTGCACTGACTCTCAATCTGGTTCAGGAAAAACCGGCCATCCTCCAGGGCACCCGAGGATGGAGTCCCAAAGGACCGGGGCGATCCGATGCATCATACTATTATTCCCTGCCCCGCTTGGCGGCAAAGGGAAATGTCTATATCGGTTCCCAATCTTTTAAGGTAATAGGCAAGGTATGGTTTGACCACGAATGGAGTACATCAGCCCTGGGTAAAAATGTCAGGGGCTGGGACTGGTTCGCCCTGCACCTGACCCAGGGCGCCCTTGCCGGTACCGACCTCATGGTCTGCCGGGTCCGAAATGCGGACAACACCCCCAACGGATTCGGCTTTGGTAGTCTGTCATTTAAGGAGGGCACCTATAAGATTTTGAACACCTCCCAGTTTTCCATCACCCCGCTGGCCCATTGGACCAGCCCGGCCACAGGCAAACGCTATCCCGCCCAATGGACCATCACCATTCCAAGCCATGGTATGGCATTTGATATCCAAACAGTGATCGCCGATCAGGAACACGCCCAAGGATTTTCCTATTATGAAGGCGCGATCCGGGCATCAGGCAAAAACGGATCTGGCACCGGCTACGTGGAGATGACCGGATATACTGCACAATAAAAGCGTTTTAAATAGCGATCTACATCACGGTAGGACATCTCTGCCAAGGCGGTTTATCCGTCCCTCAGATCATCTGTACCTGGAGGCCCAATCTTTTCAGAGGACTGTCCGTCACCGGCAGATGGAGCCCCTCCCACCACGGCATATACCGGTGTGTCGGTCAGCCGGCGGGTCATCTCAAGTATCATCTTTATGATGGGATGGCCACACCCGGTGATGACCACAATCCCCTTTCCTTTCACCTGGGCCAGCATGGCCTGCTCCCGGATAGGCCCTCAATTGCCGGCACCCTTCAGGCAGGGGAATCCGGTTCTGCTTAAAGGCATTGAATCCGCCAATGTGATCGGGATGGAGGTGGGAAATAACCAAGGCATCGGCTTTGGACATATCAATGCCGCTTCTTTTAATATTCCCTGCCAGTACCGGGTCTTCATCACAGAAAACCAGATTAAAAAGCAGGCTGTCCCGGTCTGTTTCCAAAAAATAGCGTTGTTTCATCTATCTGCCTTTTGTAAAAGGGTTGGCAATTTGAGTAAGCCTTATTATTTTCATGACCCTTATTTTTGATTCTGTATGGTCTGGGTAAAGGCAAACTGGTCTGTGCGGCAGAACAGCACCGAATAGACCGCACCGGGCGCTTTGGGAAAATTGAGCAGCCGCCGGACTACCAAAATGGGATCTAAAGGTGACATGTCCAACAGGGACGCCCGTTGTTCATTCAAGGGTTCCACCTGGAACTGCTGGGTACCGTCGGAAGGTGTGAGATAAAACCGTTCGGAAACCACGCGGGATAAGGATTTGTTCCCAAGATCCATATTGTCAATACCGGTGAACAGATCCGGATCCAGAAAAATATCTTCCAGCAATACCGGTTCATTTCGGGCCACGGTCAAACGGGACATGGCAAAAGCGGGTTTACCGTGAAATGGGTTTGCCACATCCCCTGTCACGATCTTTTTTTTCAAAGGCGCAATCACGCTTTTTTGTATGGGAACCCCTTGGATTGAAAATGCCTGGGAGGTTCCGGCAAGGGAGAAAAGATCAATTTGCGGCGAAGGTTCCTTTACAAATGTTCCGGCTCCCCGCTTTCTTTGGATCAGGCCCCGTTGTACCAGAAGATCCATGGCCTGGCGCACAGTGGGGCGGCCCACCCCATATGATTTTGCCAATTCCGTTTCAGATGGAATCATATGCCCGGGCGGGTAAACGCCCTCCCGGATACGGGACTGGAGCTGCGCGCAAATTTGGTGATACAAGGGTATGGGAGAATCAGGATTCAGCATGGCCGGCCTTATTAGTTCTAAGGCCCATGATCAGAATTAAAGCTCCCAAAGCTGCGCCGGATTTTAAGTCGCCATCAAGACACGCCAATGGACGCATATTCGATATATGTGTCCGTTGGTGTAACGCCGGGGGCGGCTTAAAAGACAAGCAGATGGGAGTTTTTATTTTGATCATGGGCCTAAATTTGCAGCCGTCCGGAAATTGTAACGCTTCCGTTATCCGGCAGGTTGTTAAATGCATCATATCGCAATCATAAGTGATATAATGTAAAGTTGTCAAGACATTATATTAAATTATTTTTTAATACAAGCCAGTTAAGGCTATAGTCAAAAAAAGTGTTCATCTTGATCTACATCAAGTTTTTTAAACCTGTTCTATAGTAGGTTAACACCAGAATGAAAAAATAAATTGTCAGTCAACCTAATAATATATTAAGGAGAAAATCACGATGTTTTGTTTTCAATGTCAGGAAGCAGCAAAGAACCAGGGATGCACTGTCAAAGGCATGTGCGGAAAAGAAAATACCACCGCCAATCTGCAGGACCTTTTGATTTTTAACCTTAAAGGGATTGCTTTGGTGGCACAAGCGTCAAAGGCAGCTGGTATTGACGTGCCGACTTCTGTGCCGGCATTTGTGTGTCAGGCCCTGTTCACCACGATCACCAATGCAAACTTTAATGACGAAAATCTGGTGGAATGGATCAAGCGCGCCCAGGCCGTTAAAAAAGAATTGGCCGATGCCGCCGGAGATAAACTGGGCAGCGATCTCCATGACAGTGCCACATGGTATTGCGATGATGTGTCTGCTTTCCAGGCCAAAGCTGAGGCAGTCGGTGTGCTTACCACGGAAAATGAAGATGTCAGATCCCTGCGGGAACTACTGATTCTCGGCCTTAAAGGGGTGGCCGCCTACGCTGATCATGCTGCCATCCTTGGGGTGGAAAAACAGGAAATCTGGGATTTCATGATGGAAGGCATGGCGTCCACGACCAAGGATCTGAGTGTGGACGATATGGTGGGCCTGGTACTCAAATGCGGTGAAATCGCTGTGACCACCATGGCGGCCCTGGATGAAGCCAACACCGGCGCCTACGGCCACCCTGAAATTTCCGAAGTCAACATCGGTGTGGGCACAAATCCCGGCATACTCATCTCCGGCCATGATCTTAAAGATATGGAAGAGTTGCTCAAACAGACCGAAGGCACAGGGGTTGATGTGTATACCCATGGCGAAATGCTGCCAGCCAACTATTATCCTGCCTTTAAGAAATACAGCCATCTCAAAGGCAACTATGGCGGATCCTGGTGGCATCAGAATGAGGAATTCGAATCCTTTAACGGCCCCATCCTTATGACCACCAATTGTATCGTGCCGTTGAAAAAGAAAAACACATACCTGAACCGGCTGTATACCACCGGTGTTCCCTCTTATCCTGAAGCGACCCACATTGCCGACCGTGCCGATGGTGGTGCCAAGGATTTTTCCGCCCTGGTGGCCCAGGCGAAAACCTGTGCGCCTCCCACTGAAATTGAAACCGGCAAGATTGTCGGCGGATTTGCCCACAACCAGGTCCTGGCCCTGGCTGACAAGGTGGTTGATGCTGTAAAGGCCGGTGCCATTAAACGCTTCGTTGTCATGGCCGGCTGCGACGGCCGCAACAAGGGTCGCGCTTATTTTACTGAAGTGGCCGAAAAATTGCCCAAGGATGCAGTCATTCTCACCGCAGGCTGTGCCAAGTACAGATACAATAAACTGGATCTGGGTGACATCGGCGGGATTCCCAGGGTTCTGGACGCCGGCCAATGTAACGACTCTTACTCTCTGGCAGTGATCGCTTTAAAACTCAAGGAGGTGTTCGGCCTGGAAGATATTAACGAACTGCCCCTTTCCTTTGATATCGGCTGGTACGAGCAGAAGGCTGTGGCGGTTCTCCTGGCTCTGCTCCATCTAGGCGTTAAAGGCATCCGCCTTGGTCCCACGCTGCCGGCTTTTGTTTCTCCCGGCGTGCTGAACGTGCTGGTGGAAAATTTTGACATCAAAGGGATTACCACTCCGGAAACGGATATTACCGCCATCATGGCCGGTAAATAGTGTTTGAACGAAAAGTCATCCACCTGGGGCCTTGCATCTGAGCAAATTTTTCCTCCAAATATGGGTTTTCCTTCAGACATGAATAATAGGGGAGTAGATATACAGTGAAGGTAATGCGTAAAATTATCGAAATTGATGAAGAAAAATGTGATGGCTGCGGCACCTGTGTACCTGCCTGTGCCGAAGGCGCCATCCAAATCATTGAGGGCAAGGCCAAGGTTGTGGCCGACAAATATTGCGACGGCCTGGGCGCCTGTTTGGGGGACTGTCCCCAAGGTGCATTAAAACTAATTGAGCGTGAAGCCGACGCATTTGACGAGGAAGCGGTCCAAGAGATGCTCAACGCCCAGCAGGCAGAAAAACCGTTCGCTCCCGTGAACGGCGGGGGATGTCCCTCGGCCCAAATAAAGACTTTCCCCATGGCTGGTCCGGGACCGGCCGGTTTAAAAGAAGTTGCCTCTGGCGGTCCATCCGCCCTGGGCCACTGGCCCGTACAGATCCGCCTGGTGCCTGCCGGTGCCCCTTTTCTCAGGGATGCGGATCTGCTTATTGCGGCTGACTGCGTGCCCGTGGCCTATCCATCATTCCACGCCGATTTCCTCAAGGGAAAGGCCGTGATGATCGGTTGTCCCAAATTTGACGATGCCCAGGCCTATGTGGATAAATTGGCGGATGTCTTTGCAGGATCAGGCATTCAGTCCATTACCTCGGTGGTCATGGAAGTGCCTTGCTGCGCAAGCATGGCCCGGATCATCAAAAAGGCGCTGGAGAAAGCCGGGGTAGAAATTCCTTCTAAGGAAGTCACTATTTCCGCCAGGGGAGAAATCCTCAAATGATCTGGGAAAAAGAGGCTGACACTGCCATTAAAAAGGTTCCCTTTTTTATCCGGAAAAAGGTCCGCAAGCGGGTGGAAACATGTGTGGCGGACAAAGGCGGGAACCGGGTCACCCTGGCAGATGTCCAGACCCTGAAAAAAAAGTTCCTTTCCAAGGGGGGCATGGAAAACCAGATCAAAGGGTATGATGTTTCCGCCTGCTTCGGAGGGGAGGGCTGTCCCAATTCCGTAACCCCGTCTACAGCCCAACTGATCAAAGATATAGAAACCCTGATGGAGAAGAGCAATATCCTGGATTTCCTGAAATCCAGAGTAAAGGGGGATCTTAAATTTCATCACGAGTTCCGGGTCTCCATTTCAGACTGCCCCAACGCATGCTCCCGCCCTCAGATTACAGATATTGGCATTATCGGCGCCGCCCTTCCCAGGATCACCGGTGAACCCTGCTCACAATGTGAAGCCTGCGTAGATGTCTGCCCTGAACAGGCCGTACACCTGAATGACGAAGGTCCTGAAATAAACACCGAAATCTGTCTGGCCTGCGGCAAATGCATGCGGGCCTGCCCTGGGGACACCCTGGACACCGGTAAGGCTGGCTACCGGGTCCTTTTGGGCGGTCGCCTGGGTCGCCATCCCCGTTTAGGCATAGAAGTTCCGGGCATCCTTTCCCACGGCGAAGTACTGAACCTGGTTCGACGCTGCCTTGAATTTTATAAAAACAACGCCAGGAACGGAAAACGCTTTTCCCACGTTTTAGAATCCATCTCCCAGATTGACTGACCCTTTCTGGGAGTCTGTTTGATTCATCAATTATCAAACAGGCTCTTAGGCCCATGGTCAGAATTAAATCTGCCACAGATGCGCCGGCTTTCAAGTCGCCCTCGGCGTAACCCCGAGGGCGGCTGAAAAGACAGGCAGATGGGTGATTTTATTTTGTATTCAAAAACATACCCTTAAAATCTGTGAAGTCAATCGCCTGGTGGACCTGTGGTGCAAAACCCGTGATTCCGCAGCCAGGCGCCACCTGCTTGAATCACCCCGGCAAGCGCTGGAGACCGTATGCATATAATATAAGCCGAATTTCGCTCAATCGTTGTCCAAAATAAAGGATGTTCTCCCCTTGTTGTTCATCAGGGCTGAAGAAAAAATCGGAGCCTTGATTTCAGATATACATGCAATCATTATTCAAACCATTGAACCGGTAAGGCTTGGTAGAAGGTATCCAAGAAATTTTAATAACCGTAGTGGTCGCTTCCGCGCCTGCTACAAACCTATTCGTTAAGTTAATGACATTGACCCGTAGTAGCGAAGAAGGTCCTCCTGTAATGGTGCTGGGGCCAAGGGATGACATTGTTCAGCTTTACCTGTTAATCAACAATATGGTAAAGGTAATTAATGTGTCATTATATGCATCAGGGAAGAGTTAATCCACATATGGGCAAGAATGGACAGGATGTATCCCAGTGCAATGACAGGCGTCCATTTCAGGTGGGCACCAAAGGTGTAAACACCCCGTGCGCTTCCCATCAGCGCAACACCGGCGGCAGATCCGATGGACAGAAGAGATCCGCCCACACCGGCCGTCAGGGTGACCAGAAGCCACTGGCCGTGGGACATCTCCGGATTCATGGTAAGCACCGCGAACATGACGGGTATATTATCAACGATGGCTGACAGAACACCGACCAGTGAGTTGGCCCAGGTGGGGCCAAGCTGAACATACATCTGGTGTGAGACCAGGCTCAGGTATCCGAACTGAGACAGCCCGCCAACACACAGAATTACGCCGTAGAAAAACAAGAGGGTATCCCATTCGGCCTGTGAAACTCTATTCATCAAGTCAAAGTGGACTTGGTCAGAAGTAAAGCTGTCAGCATTCTGGACGGTTTCAATGGCGCCGATCACGCAACCGTTTTGATCTCTGACCGGTGCGGCTGTCATCACCAGATTGGCGCCGTTTTCACCGATGGTCGGAAAAAAGCGGGCGGCCACATGGCCCGCATCAAAACGTTCACTGACGCGCTGTCTTTCGGCATAGTTCTTTTCAAATTCTTCTTTAGGTGCATTTTCCAGCACCATATCAGCCATAACTTTTCGCTTTTCAGGCCAGAACGGTGACCAGTGCTTATCGGTGCCGATGCGCTCTTTTGCAGGTACGCCAGTCAACGCCTCCAGATCTTTATTCCAGTGAGTGACCTTTCCATCGGTACCAATGGCAAAGGCAGGATAATGGATGGAATCCATAATGGCTGAGATATTTTTATTGCTTTTCTCGGTTGCCCACAAGGGATTAAAGGGAACATATCTTCGTGAACCCAGGATGGTATCGTATTTGTTGCTGCGGCCCTCATGGCGTTTGACAAAGTAGGATAAAAATCCAAGGTACCCCAGACCCAGCATCATGCCTGCTGCCGGGGGCAGGTGCAGAAAGTTGTGAAAAGAAACCGCAGTCACAATGGTCAGCAAAAATAAAATCATCATGGCCACTGCACCATATTTCATGGTCGCTTTTTCATCGCTCTCCATGGCATCTGATCTTTCAATGGCAAACATCATGATGAAAGCCGGTACCAGCCAGTTAATAGCTGACGGTATAAACAGATCGAAAAATTCAATGAAACTGACTTTACCCTTCTGCCAGACCATCAGGGTGGTGATATCTCCAAAGGGAGAAAAAGCACCACCAGCATTGGCGGCAACCACAATATTAATGCAGGCCAGAACCACAAATTTTTTATTCTGTCCACCCACGGCCATGGCTACGGCGCCCATCAGCAGTGCGGTGGTCAGGTTGTCTGCGATCGGAGAGATGAAAAATGCCAGTACACCCGTAATCCAGTAGATTTTCACCAGGGTGAATCCCCGGCTGACCAGAAATGCCCTGAGGCACTGAAATACCCCCCTTTCTTCAAGGGAGTTGATATAGGTCATGGCCACCAGGAGGAACAAAAACAGCTCTGCATATTCCAGAAGGCCATGTTTGATGGCTTCATGGGCGGTGTAGGTATCGCCAACGCTGGCATAGGCCAGGGCAACCAGCACCCAGATGACACCTGCAGCCAGTATTACCGGCTTGCTTTTTCTAAGATGTATTACTTCTTCAAACGGAACCAGCATATAGGCCAGGGCAAACATTGCAAGGCCTAAATATCCGTATACCGATCGTGTGAAATCAACAACTTCCGCGGCTGCTTCATGCCCTCCCCCGGAAGCCAGAACTGCTGCCGGCGTCACCAGCAACATCAACAAGGTCATAAAAAACTTCATTTTTTTCTCCGAAAGGTACAGTGCTATACTTAATAACACTGCCCGTTTTTTTGTGTAGCAGAACAATTGAATACGTTAACCAGGGAAAAATTCTTATCCGATCACACCCTTTAAGTCAATTGTTTTTTATTATGAATATAAGGATGCGCCAGGGGAAAACCCATATTCGGACATATGAGCTGAAATATTTGACAGAAGCTTATTGTTGAGTGTTTTGTCAGAAGAGTTGCCGTCCTGGATTTTTCCTATGATTGGAATATTACGTTCCACACACAACATGGAAACCATAAATTGTTTTAAGTCTGGTCGGTTATCTTTACTGTATCCGCAGGTAATATTCAAAGGGGGATCATGGTAATCATAGTCGCCAAAAACACCGAACAGATGTCGTGTCGAAGTGATGATGGCGTGTATCCAGCTTGAAACAGCCGATGGCGTTCCGGGAAATTTGAGAGAAAATTTTTTGCGACCCTGCGTGGAAAAGCTTATCTAACAATCGTCCAACGTTAGTATCGTTGAACATGCTCGGG
>PDWI01010240.1_pt1 | contig 11877 bp, 5 predicted proteins | sample 1430891 | NCBI WGS metagenome assembly PDWI01 (sample SAMN01162508, study PRJNA174530) | Oral metagenome, whole genome shotgun sequencing project. | biome: Marine environment; feature: Marine mammal; material: Swab sample of the gingival sulcus; isolation source: swab sample of gingival sulcus...
TGTTTTTGTAATACGTGCATTTGTTTCCTCCTTTTTTGTTTTGCAACTTCAAGGATAACAGATGCACTTTTACTTGGGGAGGTTTAGGGATTCAGGTTAGTACGGCTTGCCGTATTTGCGAATGATCGCCCGGACGACTTTGTTGGTTTGAGAGATGGCACGCTTGACTACTGGGTTTGTTACTTGGCTCAGGTCGGCGGCTTTTTTGCGAAAATCGTAGCCTACTGCTTCGCAAGCTTTGTCATATGTTTTGCCAGCGAGAATGTGAGGCGTGATTTTTTGCAATGCTTTGATCGACAGGTGGCCAAATGTTCTGAAGTTCTTGGGCTTGATCTTGAGTATAGCTTCCTTGGCTGCATCGGAAATCGGCAGCGGTTCGAGCGACCTACGGATAGCTTCGTCGGCGCGTTGGACGGTCAGGATATAAGCGATTTGATTTAGCGCTTCTTCGTTGTCAACCTTTTGCCAATCAGCCGAAAAACCCTTGAGGGCAGACCTGATATCGTGATATGCCTTTAGACTGCCGAACTCATTACCTTCGCCGTAGGGGTCGTCTGAGCTGACCTTGCCGCGCACATATTCAGGGACATAATCTTCGTCAATTCCAGCTACACTACGGACCTTTTTGTAGGTGATTTTTCTGACTTTCTTGGCTTCGTTTATGACATCATGGATTTGCTGTTCGTTGAGCTGTATATGTAGACCTTGTTTGCGTGCGTGGTGTTTGGCGGTGTTTTTGGGAATAAAAACAAGGTTCGATAGATCAGCCGCAAAGCGAAACACTTCAAAGCTATAGCTGGCCTTCGGTGCACGTTTCTCGCCTGTTTCAAATGTGCATTCGCCGACCATACTATTGATTAGTTCTTCTGTCATGAATGGTCGCTGATACATGATGGCGTTAATCTCAGTCAGCTCGCCTTCGTCATTAACGCCGTAGACCAGCTCTTTGATGGACTGCTGGCTAACGTCATGTAGGGCGTATGGTTTTTGGGCTTTGATGATCTCTTCTAGCTCGTGTAAAAAGTCGGCTCGGGCGAAGCTGTTTGCATAGCTGTCGCGCTTGTTGCGTTTATGCGCCTGGTAAGCCTTATCTTCAGCTAGCGCCTGACCAGCTGTTTGGTATTTGTTGTCAGATAGTAGCTGTTGGTTGACTTTGAGGGCTTTTATGACTCGTCCGCCTTCGGAGTCAGACTCTTCGTCGACTTTGCGATTGCTCTTATAGCCTCGACGCTTACTGAGGTGATATAAGACCTTAAATAATTCTTCGGGTGTTAGCTCGCGTGTGAGCGCTTCGGCTCGTAGTTTATAAACATCAAAAAAGTTGGGTTTCGAGCGAGGATCAAGAATACTCTTAATTTGAGGGTCAGACAATATTTTTTGCTCAATGAAAAACTGCTTGAGGTTGTTTAAGCGGTGGCGACGGCGATGTAGCCGACGTCGAGCTGAACGAGCGTCACGACGCGGTTTTGCTAATGAATCGCCATTTTGGGGGTTTTCTGGTTTTTCAAATATGCGTACACCGAGGTCGTGAATACGCTGCTTTTCTAAGTCGATCACCGCCCAGCCGACAGAGGTCGTACCAATATCTAACCCGAGAGAGTACTTAAATGTCTTCATGGTTACATTATAAGCTGTCTCTCGAGGTATAACAAATCCTAGCCAAAAAAGATAACCCGCTCGAACGAGTCGAACGGGTCAGAGCTTTGCTTCAGTATTCCTATTATCATAGAAAACTATTATTATAGAAACCTAAAACAATTCAGATAGTTGTACAACTCTTACTTAAGGAGCTGTGTAGATATAATAATCCCTACGTCCGCAAAAATCAATAACACACTTTACGACAGAGCAAGTTTCAGTGAAACAATCATGGCGAACAAAGGCCATTCATTTGCTACAACTGCTGTGGTTTTCGCAAGCGGCGGCGGCCGATGTATACGGCGAGGCTGCTGCCGAGCAGGCCTAGGCCTGCGAGCAATGGGACGATACTCTGGCCGGTGTCGGTGAGCGGCGTCGAGGCGATGAGCTCGATATTTGCGAGGTCGTTGGCGGCGAGAACGTCGTAGTTGGTGGTCGAGACGGTTGAGCGTATCGAGAAGGTACCAGCGCCGAGCACGCTTGCGCGGATCCGAATGACCTTTGACTGGCCGCTCGCGAGGTCGCCGAGCTGGCATTCGAGCGAAGCGAGGTCGCAGCTGCCGCTATCTGTCTCGATGGTGAGCGCCCGTAGATTGGCCGGCAGGAAGTTGCGCAGTACTGTGTCGGTCGCGACGTCTGGCCCGTTATTTTTGACGGTGATAGCAAACTCGATCTCATCGCCGACAAACGGACGATCGTTGTCGACCGCCTGGCTGACTTCTAGGTCGACGGGGTTGACGAGCGTACTAATCTCGGCGGGGTTGTTGTCGAGATCGGGATCCTGCTGGGCATTTGCGACAGTCGCGGCTAGTTGGTACTCGCCTGGCGCCTGAGCAGTGACATCGATAGTAAACTCGTGACTGTCACCACTTCCTAGGGCGGCTAGGTCGCACGTCACAGTTCGGGTGGCCGCGTCATAGGTGCAGCCAGCTGAGCTGCCGACGTAGTCGACGCCGTCGGGTATGACTGCGGTGACGACGTTGTTGGTCGACTCATCTGGCCCGTTGTTGGTAATCGAAAGATTGTAGGTGAAATCCTTGCTCCCGACGACTTCGCTCGGCGTCAAACCGAGGTCGATAGCGATATCAGCGATCTCAAATGGCGTCGTCGTACTGCTGGTGTTGTCGGCAGTCTGGCGATCGGGGCCGTTATCGTCAGCGCTATTGATCGACGCGCTGTTGGACACGGTTTGCTGATCGCGTGCCAGCTCTTCGACCGCCAGGATGCGTACTGCGAAATCGACCGATGCGCTCGCTCCAGCTGCGACATCACCGACATCAAATGTGCAAGTAGTGTCGGCGGCTGCACCATCAGCGCACGACCAGCCGGCGGTCGAACCGGCCGCGTCAAACGTTGTGCCGGCCGGAACGGTTTCTGTCAGAACGACGCCCCGTGCTTCGGCGTTGCCAGTGTTTTGGTAGTCGAGCGAGTATGCGAGTGATTGGCCGGGCAGCAGGCTGGTCGATGCGGTAGTTTTTTGGACGGTCATATCGATGCCGCTCATCGTCACGTCGCTAGAGGCATCGGCCTGGTAATCGTCGACGCCGCCGGCACCGGTGCGCTCGCCGCCGACGTTGCCAGCCAACGAAGACCAGGTCAGCTCGGGCGAAACCGTCAGCGTGGTGCCGAGCGCTGCCGCGCTGTCTGGCTGATTGACGCGGGCACCAAATTCTATCGTGACGCTATCGCCGAGCGGTAGCTGGCCGCCGCTGATGGTGACGTCTTGTCCGCTGACGCTGACTGTCCAGCCAGGCGGCAAATTGACCGTGCCAGGATCAAACGTCATGCCAGTCGGTATAGTGAAGCTCATACTTGGATCGTGCGCATCCGCCGTGCTGGCCGCGTCATGAGAAATCGTCGCGCTATATGTCACCAGCTGGCCATAGCGCGGCGTCGTATTGTCCTGCGTCAAGCTGATAGACAATTCTGGTTCGATGACGTCGACATCGCTCTGTACTGCTGGCATTGTAATAGTCGTGTTGGCTGCATTGACATAGGTGAGCTGGGCGGAGTTTTCGAGATTGAGACTATTCTGAACCGGTGCAAGATTGGCGACGCGGACGCTGTAGGTGATAGTGATCGGCGAACCATCGCTGATCAGCGAACTGTCTTTCCAGGTGAGCGTGGTCGGTGCTGAGCCATCGTTTGGACCGGTGACTGTCAGAGCGAGGCCATTGGTGCCGGTGACGACGGCGTCGTTGTTGAACACGAGACCGGCGGGCAGCGTGTCAGCGATAGTTACGTCATTTGCTGTCACGGCAGCGATGCTCATCGTCAGCGTGAAGGGGATGCTTTGTCCGACGACGGCAGTGTCGAGGCCGCCATTTGACTTGCTCAGACTGGCGCCGTCCATAGTGAAGTCGGCGCTAGCGGTGTCTTGGGTGCCATCAACCGCCAACGGAACGCTGTCGTCGTACAAGCGGCTGACGGGGTCTGAGCTAGGGGCACTACGCCAGTCAGCATCGGCGGTGTTGGTGTAGTTTGAGCTAGCTACCGCGCCAGTTTCGATCTTTAGATCATAGGTACAGTTGACCGTCTGCCCCACTGTCAGCGAACTCCCTGCAAATGGATCTGGTCGAATAGTCAGCGTACCGTTCGCGACGGTTGTGCTGATCGCGAGCGACGTGCCAGCACTGGTGCAGGTCGGCTGGCCTTCGAGTGTTGTGTGCTCTGGCAGGCTGTCGTCGAGCTGCCACTCGTAGGCGGTTGCCTGGCCGGTATTGCTGATGGTCGTAGTGTAGCTCAGCGTGTCGCCGACGTGGCGCAGCGCAGTTGGGTCGGCCAGGGTTTTGGTCGTGGTGAGCGACGACTCGTGGACAGTAATGGACGGCGCGGTCGGGCTGTTGACGGTGGCTGGCTGGTTTGTGTTCGGGTCGGTGTAGGTCAGACTAGCAGAATTGGTCAGGCTCGCACCTTCATAGACGGCGGTAATATTGTCGGTGACGCGGGCGGTGACGAGCAAGCGGAATTGGCTGTAATTGCCGTTGGTGCCGCTGACATTGATGGTGCCGAAGTTGAATGTCGCGTCTTCCCCGTCAGCACCTGGCGTGGCGGCCGGCGTGGCGGCCGGCGTAGCGACGATGGGCGGGTCGTTTGTCAGGCTACCGCCGAAACCTGCGGTGTCGAGCGTGAACGATTCGTAACGTAGTCCATCCGGCAATTGGTCGCTCACGCTGACGTTTTGGGTTGTGCCTTCTGGTACACGAATGACGATTGGATACTCGACCGTCTCGCCGATGACATAATCGCTGGCGTTCGGCGCTTGTTTTTCGACGGATGGCGGGCCGAGCTGGGTGTTGGCGGTGCTGCTGCCGTTGTAAGTACGCTCGCTGTCGGCTGGTGCGTTCGAGCCAGTTGGGTTCGGTGTCGTGCCGTCACCTGGTAGTGATGAAGCTTCGATCTCGCCAGTGTTTGGCACGATGAAATTGGCTGGCGCGCTGTCTCTGACGGTGGCTCGAATATCAAACGATACGCTGTCGCCTGGGCGCAGCTCGGAAACGCTGGCTGATACGTTCTGGCCGCTGGTACCCGACGTGTCGAGCGTGACATAAGCTGGAGATACGACGTTGTCGATAGCAACAAATTGCAAATGTGTGTTCAGCTCGTCGCTAAAGCTGAGGTCGTGGCCAGTGATGACGTTGGCGCCGTTTTGGTTGGTGATGACTATGTGGTAGACGACTTCGTCGCCAGCATCGACTGGTGCAGTGCCGACTGTTTTGTCCAGACTGATGTCGGGCTCTTGGACAGTGAGCGCCGTGCTGTTGTTGGCACCAGCTGACGCACCATTGACGGTGGCGCCGTAGGTGTTGGTCAGCGCGGCGCCGCGTAGATTGGTGGCTTCGTCGCGCACCAGTACGTTGAATTCGATGACGACGTATTCATTGTCAGCGTCGTTGTCAGTGTTGGAAATATCACCAAGCTCGAAGACTGGATCGGTGCCGCTACCAAACGGCCCGCCGCTGATGGCGCTACCTGGCGCGGTAAACGTCGGCGTGATTGAGTTGATGTTGGCAGTACCGCCGCTGACAGCCAGTCCAGCACCATTGACAGTTGATGACGTGATGGCGCCGTTGGTCGATACTAGTGCTATCCGGGCGCTGCCATCGTCGATAAAGCTCATGCCATTTGGTAGCTGGTCGTTTAGCTTCAAATCGGTTTGCGAGCCTTCGGGGATAGACGTGACTAGGCGATAGCGAACTACTTCGCCGATGGCGGCGTTGTTGCCAGTGGTTGAGTCCTCGCTAGTAGCGACGATTGATTTGCTATGAGTTAGACTGGTGACTGTTATGTTGGCACTGCCGTTTGATCGATAATCATTGGCGTTGCCGCCGCAGCCGCCAGTGTCGCCAGTACGCTGACAAGCCAGCGAGTTGTAGGTGTCGGCACCGGTCGGGTCGCTGGCCTGGCTAGTCCAGGTGGTGTTGGCGGTATTTGGATAGGTCTGGCCAGCCTGTGTGTTGGCCGAGAGCGTGGTGTCAAAACTGACGACGGCGGTCTGCCCTGGCGCTAGATTATCCCAGCCAAACGTCACCACGCCGCCAGATTCTGACATGCTGCTCGGCGCTGGGCCGCTGACGCTGGTCATGTTGCCGGCGTAGACAAAATTGGTCGACGATAGATCATCGGTCGCCACCACATTGTGAGCCGTCGAACGATTTGCACCGCTCACGCCTCGAACTGTCAGGCGCACAGTCTTGGTATCGCCAGCATCGCCGCCGCTGGTCGTGAAGGCCTTGGCCGTAGTGACGGCTGGTTCTGCGACTCGGATAGTAGCTCTGTCAGTCGCACTGCCGTTGTCCCAGGTAAAATTCATGTTGGCATTTCTGGCGTTGCCGGCATTGCAGCTCGATGAGTTGGTCGGGATGCCGCGGTAAACCAGTGTTAACGTGTCTGGTGCGTTGTTGTCGGTATCGGCGTTGGTGATGTTGCCGAGATCGACCTCAAACTGCCTGCCGTCATTCGTGACATTGGCGTTGGTCAGGGCGGCTGCGAAATCGCCGCTCGTCGAAACACCGTTGCTTGGCGTCAAGCTATCGAGATGCGTCAGTGCTAGACAATTGCTGAACGCGCCGTTGAGCTTGGCGCCAGGCGTGTAGCCTTCGGGCAATGTGATAGTCGTGGTGTATGTGACCTCTTCGCCAATCGCGACACGGTTGCCGGCGGTCGATGGATCGGCCGTATTCGTGATGTCGTGAGTCATGGTCGGCTCGGGCGTGGTGGTGTCGGCGGTTGACTGGAAGGTGGTCGGGTCGCTGACGTAGTTGACGCCAGTTGGTTGAGCGGTGAATTTAGTTATATTGGCTGTATTGGTCAGCGTACTACCAACTGGCGTACTGCTATCTAGCTGAGCGTCAAACGTTATAATTATAACGTTGGTGCCGTCAGTCTCGCCGCCCGGCAGCTCTGGTGCAATACTTAAACCCTGATCGAATAGGCCGCTACCACCGCCAACACCAGTGTGCGGCAGCACCGTACCAGCGCCGTTGCTGACACGTACATTATAGCCACCGGCCGGCTCAACGTAACCAGCGGGTAGACTATCAGTAACTTCAATCTCATGAGCAAGGTTGTCGCCCTCGTTTTCGATCACGATAGCAAAAGTCGTAATGTCGCCGCCGTCAGCGTTGCTGACGCTGCTATTGATCGGCCGGTTGGCCAAGTCGGCCGACGTGATCGTGCCGCTAAAACGCGGACCGCTGGTGCCAGGCGCGTTGAAACTGACTGGTGCGTTTGGTGTCGGCGAGAACACGGCTGCAGGGTTCGAGCTGGCGACGGCGCCTTTGCTGACAGTCAGCTGCGGTATGCCGAGCCGAATTTGTACCAGGGCGTTGGTGCTGGTGGAATCTGAAACTTGGCTGCTTTCGGTAGCTGTCGCGAGGTTGGTGACTGATAAGTTCGGCGCGTACGCCTCGTCCGAGATCGTGACGCTGAATAGAATATCGACTGCTCGGCTGGCGTTGTTTGCGTCGTTGATCGCCGAATACGCAAAGTGTACGACATTGCCCGACTCGATCGAGAGTGTCGGTACGTCGCCCTCAAAGTCATACAGCGTTTCGAGCGGGCCAAAGTTGCTCTGCCCCGCCGCCGGAATAGTGCCTTTGGGTACGCTAGCGTCAAAGTTGGCGACTTCACTGGCATCAAACATCGGCAGCGGCAAAAAGTCATCTAGCTTCAATTCATTGACATCAGTCGACGGCAAATCGTATTGCAGGCGGTACGTCACCACATCGCCGACTGCCAACTCGCTCGGGATAGTAGTCGATCCATTGACGGCATAGAGCGATTTTTTTAGTGAACCGCGGCGCACCGTCAGCGAGGCGCTGCTGTCATCGCCGACATTATCGCCCGTATCGGTCAGGTCGCTGCCGAGGATATCGGCTTGGCTCGAGACATCGTTGACGAGCGTGTCGTTTTGGTCGATCGGCTCGTTGTTTGCATAGGTATCGTCGATTGTCGCGTCAAACGTGATACGGATTTTGGTGCGGCCTTCGTTTCTGACGGCGCAATCCGGATCGGCATTTGTCACAAAACAGCCGCCGAGTAGATTGCCCTGGCCGGAAAGATCATAGAGTAGCGTCGTCTGACCAGCGCCTGGCGCATCGTTTGTCACCGTCGGTGTGATCGCCAGCGTATTGGTCGCGCCTGCCTGCGTCAGCTCGACTGTCGACGAGCCGGTTTGATAGGTGACACCGTCGGGAGTGACATCAGTGATTTGCAGATTGCCGAGCGCATGATAATCACTGACATACGTCTCGATCGTGTACCTAACCGTATCGCCTGGCGTGTAGCCCGAGCCGCCGTTGTCGGTCTGCATGGCGACGGTTTTTTGCGTGATGAGCGGTTTGATGTTGAGCGGTGCGGCGAGCGAGGTCGACTGCTGAGGTAGCGCGTTTGACTGGTAGAAACCATCGACCGTAGCGGTATTGCCCACGGTATTCAAATATCCGTTCGCACCACCAACAACCGGCGCGCCGTTTGCATCCACCGGCACGGCAAACCTGACGTTGACCGACGCGTCGACCGCACCCGGGCCGCCCGTAATACTCGGCCACGTGACGATGACGTCCTGACCACTGCTAGTGTCGACACCGCCAGCGGTGATTGCCTCTTCGCCGAGGCGGGTGAACTCTGCCGCTAGCGTATCTCGAATCACTACATTGTCGATAGTTGCGCCGTTGGCTATATTGACCGACAGGCGAAATGTCTGCGTATTGTTCGGGCCGAGGGTGATCTCTGGCTCATCTGCGAGGTAATCATTTGCGTACGTTTTGCTGACACGCATGACCGATGGCGTGACATCGTAGGTGGCTTGCCCGCCGCTAAACGAAGGATCGGCTGTGGGATTATTCAGCGGATCTTGACCGAGGTAGAATCCGCCTTGCGCCGTGATCGGCTGCGCAACACCGATAGCGGCGGTCGGACTCATATTGGCCGTAAATTGTATATCGGCAGCCGTCTGCTCGTCGACAAACGAACCAAACGGTAGTTTGACCGCGTACAATTTCGCTCCAACACTCGGGTTGTTTGGCAAACAAACCTGGGCCGGCGCGCCAGAGTTGTCTTTGGCAAAGGGGTGCTCTACGCAAGCCGGCGAACCAACCGGAAAAACCAGCGGCGTACCGAGCGGCACACCAGAGCCAACGTACTGCGCGGAGTTCAGCGTGACATCACCAGGTACGACTACGTCGATGTACGGGCCGTAGCCAGCGCTGTCGCCAGTATTGTCGAATTGAACGCTGAAATTGAAATCCTCGCCGATGAGCGGCTGCGCTTCGGCGTTATGAAACGATACCACCGGGACTGGCGCCGCGAGTACTCTGAGCCCAAACATCAACAGGCCGCCAAACGCGACCAAACAGACAGCTACCGCGAACCATCGCCGCACATGTCGGTTCCCACCGCAAAACCCCTCCACGAGCATAACCATAGTATATCAGTAATACTCGCATGCATACAACCCGCCGAACATTTCGGCCTGACGAGTCGTTGCGGGCTAGGCAGCCGATGAAAACAGTCGTTCTATATGTGAGCGATGATGTCGGCGCTTGTGCACCAAAAACCAGCCAACACTTTTTTCACTGTTTTATTGAAACGTTATCGATATTACATTTTTTACTACTGCGAGAATACTGTCTTTTAGGGCTTTATGCGGTAGTGATATAGTACATGCAAAACAGGCTAAAAGCACCAGGAGGATTTGTGATAAAAATCATTGCACACCGAGGCGATACAGCTCACCAGCCAGAGAATACATTATCCGCTTTTCGCGCCGCGCTTGACGCGGGTGCTGATGCTATCGAGCTGGATGTTCATTTGTCAAAAGACGGCGTGTTAATCGTTCATCACGACTACTATCTGGGGAACCCCGATAACGGCGAAGGCGCGGTGCATGACAAAGAGTCGGCATATATAAAAACACTGACAATTAGCGAGTCGGAGCACATCCCTACGCTAGAGGAAGTGTTCGTCGCGATTGGTAACAAGCTAAACTACGAGATTGAACTGAAAGGCTATAGCGAAGCATTCCTGCACAAAACCCTTGATCTTGCGGGCAGATACGGCTTGATTCATCATATCGAATTCACGTCGCCACATCCGTATATTTTAACGAAAGTAAAGCGGCTAGATCCTGACGTAAAAACCGGGGCGTTTGTTCCCCCGCTACCTAGCTGGATGGACAAAAAGCTAGGACAGACTCTGGCGATACAGAACGCGCTTCTTGGCGGCATTGACGTTATTCATTGCCCGATTGAACTGATTGACAGGCAGTTTGTGGATAATGCACACGGTGCACAGTTGATTGTCCATGCCGCCGATTGTGATACTGACGAAAGTTTAGACGCGGCGGTTCGGGCTGGGGTTGACCAGCTGTCGACAAATAATCTTACGCTGGCTCTTAAGCATGGGTCAATCTACGGATTTATTTATGCCGGCCTATGCCTTGTCAGCAACGGAGAGTTTAATTTTCTCAGTGTCCTAGGCGTTTGAACGCCAGCAACGCAGCGGCTAACGAATCAGCCACCTGAAATTCATTTGCGCCAATCATTGCCCATAGCTCCTCGGGTGTTTTGAGTACGACGCGGGTTGGTTCGTTTTCGTCTTCGAGCCTTTTGCCTGTGGGTTTCACGTTTTTGGCGAGATATAAGTGGTGCCAGCCGCTCATTTTGGTCGGGTAGGCCGCGCTATCGCCAAGGAACTCCACCTCATTGGCGACATAGCCGGTTTCTTCTTCGAGCTCACGGCGCGCCGCGGTCTCTGCTGACTCGTTCTCCCCGATGCCGCCAGCCGGAAATTGGTACATGATTTTATCTACGGCGTAGCGGTATTGCTCGCACAAAACAAATTTGCCGCTCTCGGTGACTGGAACAATGGTTGCAATATTCGGCGATTCCCAGACAAAATAATCGTCGATAACCTTGCCCGAGGCGAGCCTCACTTCGTCTTTTCTAACCCTGAACCACGGCTCTGGTAGGGCTAGCGATGAAGACACCTTACTCCATTTTTTAATTTGGTTTTCAGATAGCGTTTTGTCTGACATGGTTCCGATTATACACGGCATTTTGTTCAGCTCGACCAAGCAGCTCAAACAGGCGCTGGCAGAAATGATATAATCTGATTCACAACTTAACTGTTTAGAAAGTAGGTAGATGGCGGTAAAAAATAGCGAGCTGGTGTCTGATATCGTTCGATCAATTGCGCAAGACGCCGCACTGCTGCGCGACGACCATGTCGTGGGGTTTAAGAGTCGCATCAGCTGGGTTTGTATATTCTGCCAATCGGCCGAAGAGTTCGATGAGTTGAGAGTTTCAATTTCGAAGCTTGGCAAGCTTGCGAAGGTTACAGAAACCGGACCGGTATTTGTCATTCCAGGCGTCGAGACCTCGGCCGGCATAGTCCGCGTCATCAAACTTCGTAAACCCGATCCGAGTCGTACAGAGCGTGGCGATGCAGATTTTGCAATCACCGACTTCGACGCTTTTTGCAAAGAATATTTGCAGAAACCAGGCTTCAAACTAATTGAACGCCCTGAATTCGAAATGATCGAGCTGATGGATGAAAAACGAAACACGCGCGTATATTTCTCAAACCCACCAGTAGAACAACACGACGGCATCAAACAGGCGCTGGCGGATCGCACGAACCAAGAGTCATAGCTCCAATCCTACCGAGGACGGGTCTTGCCCCATCATATGCTACGCTATGACTATGAGTGTAAAGATCACGTATTTCGTTCACGGC
>PDWI01008708.1_pt1 | contig 11875 bp, 4 predicted proteins | sample 1430891 | NCBI WGS metagenome assembly PDWI01 (sample SAMN01162508, study PRJNA174530) | Oral metagenome, whole genome shotgun sequencing project. | biome: Marine environment; feature: Marine mammal; material: Swab sample of the gingival sulcus; isolation source: swab sample of gingival sulcus...
AATTAATTTTAGCAATGATTATCAAAAGAATATTGAGGAATTGGAGCCTGGCAAGGTTTATCATTTTTCCAAAGGGAATGTTATTTTAAAGAAAATTAAATTGCCAAAAATTTATAGTGGTAGCTTTCTTTTCTTAAAATTAACTGAATGGTCTAATGGAGATGCCTATGATAGGGTTGGCTCTGTTTTTACTTTTAAGGAAGATAAAGATAAGATAACAATCTTAGATGCCTTAAAAGATAGTTTGAGTCTTTTGCCGAAATTTACAGCTAATAATGGTAAAGAGTATCAAGGAGTCGTAAGAACTGAAAATTATGAGCCTTATGTTGAATTAATGAGATTTTTTACACCTTTTGGAGTTGGATATTTTAACAAGAGACAGGAGATTGATAATTATAAATGGCAAGACAGTATTGTTTATAAACAAGATATTACAGGGTTGATTGATAACGATTCTGAGGACTTTTGGATTGGAGTTTTTATTGGCAATTATGATAAAGGTGGGCACAAAGTAAGCTTAGAACTGGATTATTATCCCGCTTTTGAAAAGAAAGAGCCTCTTAATAAATGGATTATGCCTCTATTTAATACTGTTAATGTAATGGAAGCAATGGGGCAGAATTATGGAACTTTGTTTAGAGAAGATACTCTCAGAACTAGTTTTACTATTCCGGAAAATATTGATTCTAAGAGTCTTGAATTAATTTTTACTTCTACAGGTCATGGCGGCTGGGGAAATGGAGATGAGTTTAATAAAAAGCTAAATACTATCTATCTAGACGGTGAAAAAATATTTAATCATATTCCATGGAGAACGGATTGTGGAACTTTTAGGATGTCAAATCCTGCTTCCGGAAATTTTGCTAATGGTTTATCATCTAGTGATTTAAGCAGATCTAATTGGGCTCCGGGAACTCTAACAGTGCCATTTTGTATTCCTCTTAATGATTTAAAAGCCGGTGAACATATTATAGAAGTTGTAATTGATCAAGGCGAGGATGAGGGCAATAGTTTCAATTCTTGGAATGTCTCAGGTGTTTTAGTAGGAGAGTATTTAGAGAAGTAATAGAATGGGGGATTTGAGTGATAAATCAATATGAAAGGTATAATCCGGTGGCGACTCTTCCGGGTTTTTAAAAATAGAAATTTTACAAGTCAAGTTCAGAGAAGGGTTAGCACTCTCAGATTATGAAACGAGGAACGGAGTGCAGCGAAGCTCATTGGAAATTGATAATTAATGCTAGGCATAGAAAATCCCAAACCTCGAAAAATACATTTTTGTCTCTAGTTTAAGATCAGTTCATTAAAAATAGATTGTTCAGCAGCTATAATTTTTATTTTTTTTCACTCAAAATTATCTTATATTAATATTAGACAAAATTACCTTAGGGAGTACTCTATATGAAAAATTTAGGACTTGGAATACAAGAATTATCAATGCTACGAAAAAGAGATTGTGTATATGTAGATAAAACAGAGATTATTTATGAGCTAATAAACAGTCAAACCTATTGCTTTCTTTCTAGACCTCGCAGGTTTGGAAAATCTTTACTTGTAAACACAATTAAAGAGCTTTTTTTAGGAAATAAAGAGCTTTTTGAAAATACCTATATTTATGATAAATGGGATTTTGAGGAAAAATATCCTGTGATTAAGATTAGTATGGCTGGTTTAGCTTATAATAAATTAGGTTTAGAAAATGTTCTTGATAAAGAGTTAGATGAAATTGCAAAAATGAACAATATTATTTTTGAAACGGCTGAAGTTTATTTTGAAAAGTTTAAAGAACTTATTATTAAACTAAGTAAGAAAAACCCTGTAGCAATCTTAATAGATGAATACGATAAGCCTATTATTGATTTTGTAGAATATACCAAAAGAGAAATTGCCGAAAAAAATAGAGAGATATTAAGGAGTTTCTATTCTGTTATCAAGGATTTAGATGCTCATATTAAGTTCTTTTTTATTACCGGAATTTCCAAGTTTAGCAAACTTTCTCTGTTCAGCGAGCTTAATAATTTAACCGACCTTACATTTGATAGAGAATGTGCAAATGTTACAGGTTATACCCAGGAAGATATTGTCCAAAATTATAGCCATTATTTATCTAAAATTGAAGCTGATTTTAATTGTGATAGGAAAGTTTTATTTGAAAAAATTAAACTCTGGTATAATGGCTATTCTTGGGATGGCAGAAACTTTGTTTACAATCCCTATTCTGTTTTGTCTTTTTTAAAACATTCTGTTTTTCAGAATTATTGGTTTCAATCAGGAACAGCCTCTTTTTTAATCAAATTGATTAAGGAAAAAGAAATCTCTCTAAATAAATTTGATGCCCCGTTTAAAGTTGACAGCAATGATTTTAATTTTTATAGCATAGAAGATCTTGATGTTACTGCTATTTTATTTCAAGGAGGATATTTAACCATCAAAGAAAGAATAATGGATGAGGACTATAATTTGTACTATATGTTAGCTTATCCCAATAAAGAGGTGCGAGATTCATTCCATAAAAATCTAGTTAGGGCTTTTATTGGGGTCTCTAATCAAGAGCTTTTAGAAAAGGTTAAAGTTTTGAAAAATATGCTTGAAGCTAATAAAATTGATGATTTTATTGAAATTTTAAAAACAATTTATGCTGATATTCCTAGTCATATTTTTATTGCAGATAAAGAAAGCTACTATCATTCTATTATTTATCTCATTTTGAAACTTATGCAACCAGAACTTATAGAGGCTGAAAAGCATACGAATAGGGGAAGAATTGACGCTCTGGTTTTGACTGAAAAAAATATCTATATCATGGAATTCAAAATGAGCAACGCCAAATCAGCTCTTAGTCAAATTAAGGAAAAAGAGTATTTCGAGCCTTATTTAGCTGATGAAAGAGAAATTATTTGTTTGGGAGTATCTTTTAGTCAGGATAAGAAGAATATTTGTGAATATCAAGCTATGAAGCTTGAGGAGTTAATTAGAGGTGAAAATCCATAAACTTTGGATGAGCTTCGCTGGGAGTAAACCGCTGCGGATCGGAGTCCGATAACCAAAGTTCGGCACAATCCCATGATAAATAGCATTTTATATGACTTTTGGGACACTTCACCTTTCTTACGCTATTAAATTCTTCTGTGATTGATAAAATTCTTTAATCTTATCACAAATATAGTCAATTTCCTCCAAAGACAGTTCATAATACATTGGTAGCCTTAAAAGCTGGTTGCCATAAATTTCTGCGTTAGTCAATTTTTTATCTTCATTTTGATTTAAATAAAATTTGCTCTTATGAAGAGGCAAATAGTGGAAAACAGCATAGATTCCATTGATTCTCAAATATTTTATCAATTCGTCTCTTTCTGCTAAAGATTTGGTCAAGAGATAGAATAAATGAGCATTATTGGTAGCGTAATCAGGTATTTTAGCCAGTTTAAAATAACCTTCCTTTGCTAGAGCTACTAAATTATGATAATATCTATTCCAATTTGCTATTCTTTTTGTTTGGATTGGCTCTAAATGTTCTAATTGAGCAAAAAGGAAGGCTGAAATAATATCTGATGGCAGAAAGGAAGAGCCAATGTCAACCCAGCCATATTTATTAATTTCTCCTCTGAAAAATTGGGCTCTATTAGTACCTTTTTCCCAAATTATTTCGGCTCTTTCGATCATTTTTTCATTATTGATGATAAGTAGCCCACCTTCACCTGCATTAATATTTTTAGTTTCATGAAAAGAAAAAGCTCCCAGATCACCAAAGCTTCCGAGTTGAGCTCCCTTATAATTTGATTCGATTGCTTGGGCAGCATCTTCTATCAAATAGAGATTATATTTTTGAGTAATTTGTTTAATTTTCACCATATCGCAGGCTATTCCTCCATAATGAACAACAACAATAGCCTTAGTTTTAGGAGTAATTAATGCTTCTATTTTGTTTGCATCAATATTTGGATTTTCACTCATGCTATCCGCAAAAACAATTTTAGCACCTCTTAAAACAAAAGCATTGGCGGAAGAAACAAAGGTATAAGATGGGATAATAATTTCGTCACCCTTTTTAATGTCGATTAAAATAGCTGCCATTTCAAGAGCATCAGTACAGCTAGTTGTCATTAGAGTTTTTTTAAAACCGTAACGCTCTTCAAAATATTGCTGACATTTTTTGGTATAAACTCCATTACCGGAAATATGGCATTGCTTATAGACTGCATCATAGATATAATGGGCTTCTTTTCCCGTAAGATGAGGTTTGTTGAAAGATATTTGCTTCATTTAGATTTTCCTCTAGCTAAGTAATTGATAATTTTCCCGCATTTATGGTATCTTTAGTTAAAATAAGCATCTTCCGGAAAGATTGCAAGCAAAGAAGTTTATAAAAATAGGAAGATATAATTAGCAACCTTTTTAAATAGGCATAAACTTTGGATGAGCTTTGTAGATAGCTCGTAATCGGAGCGAAGCGACTTATAGGTTTTCCCCACAACTGCTCTAAATATTAAGATTTTATAGTTTCTACGGATACTCTCCTTCCCAAAGTTATTATAATTACTTGCCCTATGATGCTCTCTCTTTAATAAATATCTTGACTATCAATCTTTATAATTATATCTTGTCTAGTTTACTCCCAATAAAAATTGGGATTATTTTCAATAAAAAATAAACTTTTTGCAAAAAATATAGTTTATTAGAGTGGTATTGAAGTTGAACATTAGATAAAAAATTAGATAAAATAGAATATAGACGGAGTGAAACAAATGAAAATAAAGTTTAAGTATCTACTATGGATAATCGTTATACTCTTAATTTCAGAAGTTAAAGCAAGACCATCGGAAGCCGGAGTAATCTTCTTAAATATTAGTCCGGGATCTAGAGCGACCGGAATGGGAGATGCTTTCGTAGCTTTAGCTGATGATGCAACTGCTACTTATTGGAATCCGGCAGGGCTTGGAATCCAAAAAGGTAGTGAGGTTAATTTTATGCATGTTAATTGGCTTCCGGGATTTAATATTGGCGATATGTACTATGATTTCTTGACCTATAAGCAAGAAATTGAAGGGCTTGGAACAGTTGGTGGAAATATTACTTATTTCTACTTGGGAGAGCAGAAAAGAACCGGAGAAGTTGGTGAAGAGATGGGGGTTTTTAAAACTTATGAGTTTCAAGTAACGCTTGCCTACGGAACCATGCTAACCAATAATCTTTCAATTGGACTTAGTACTAAATTTATTTATTCGCATTTAGCTGATCAAGGTGCCGGTAATGAAAAAGGAAGTGGTACAGGACATAGTGTAGCGGTTGATATGGGAGTTTTATACGAAGTAACACCGGATTTTAGTATTGGTGCTACTATTTCCAATATGGGTCCTAAAATATCTTATATTGATTACGAACAGGCAGATCCATTGCCAACAAATTTAAAGGCCGGAATTGCCTATCGAGTTATGGATGATGAATTTAATTCTTTGGTTGTAACTGCTGATATGAATAAGCTTTTGGTTAAGAGAGGTGATGATCTTGATGGTAATGGCAAGATAGAAGATGATGAATGGAATGAAATAGACCCTCTTTATAAAGCGTTCTTCACTTCTTGGACGGATGATGATGGTGTTAAGGATATTATTTGGGGAATTGGAGCTGAGTATTGGTATGATAATATGGTTGCTTTGAGAGCCGGTTATTGGAACGATAATTTAGGGGATATTTCAGCCACAACTTTTGGGGCTAGTTTAAAACTCAGTGATTATATTATTGATTTAAGTTATCTTGATGAAAGAGACGGTCATCCACTCTCAGATACAATGAGATTTGGTTTTACAATTTTATTTGACTAGAATTTAATCTTGCTAATTTAAGGAATTGGCTAAATTATAAATTATTGAAGATAGGCTATGTTAGATTTTTTTAAAAATACCGCTCTAAAAATATTGCTTTTGCTATTTTTGATTAGCTTAACAAATGGAAATAGTGCAGAGCTTCGTTTTAAATCTTTTCCTGCTAAACCGAATCCTTTTGCTAGTCGAAGATCTACTGAAGTTAATATTTTAGCTATTATGGTTGATTTCATGGAAGATACCCTTGCTAGTACCACCGGTAATGGGAAGTTTAATAGCGAGTATCTTTATCCTGATTCTCTTTTACTGGATATCGGAGATCATGATAGTAGCTATTTTAAGGATCATTTACTTTTCTATAAGAACTATTTTGAAAAAGTTTCTGATAATCAGATTACTTTTGATAAAATGGATGTTTATGGAAAAGTTATCTCTTTAAAGCATCCAATTTGGTATTATAACCGCAATGATGACAATGATGATTCTTTGAATGTCCGTTTGATTAAGCTTTATCAAGAGTCTTTTAAGCAGATTAAAGATCAGCAAGAGATTAATTTTTCAGATTATAATACTTTTATTATTTTTCATGCAGGTTCTGGACAAGAATTTAGTTTAGAATATGATGAAACTCCTTTTGATATTCCTTCGGTTTATTTTAATAGTAATGATTTAGAGGGAAATATTATTAAAACTCATGATGGATCTTTGATTAGTAATGTAACAATTTTACCGGAATGTGAATGGCAGAAATCTGAAGTAAAAAAAGATGAACCAAAATGGCATTATTCTAGTTTAAATGGAATCGGAGTAATCATGCTCTATCATCATTTTGGACTTCCAAATCTTTATAGTACTGCTAATAATAAAACCACTAGTGGAGTGGGTAGGTTTGATCCGCTAGATCAAGGTTCAGGAAATTTTAAGGGAATCTTGCCTTGTTCTCCGTCTGCTTGGACTAAATATTACAAAGGTTGGCAGGGAGCTCAGGATTTATACTTCCCTCAAGATAGCATTAGACTGGAAGCAGGGAAAGATCTTTGTAAAATAGATATCAATGAGAATGAATATTTTTTGATCGAAAATAGAATTTCTCATACCAAGAATTATCAAGATTCCATCAGATATGGCTATGATAAAGATAATAATAAGGTGCTTAAAATATACTATCATAAAAAAGTGCTTGAGGAAATTGAAGTTTTAGAGCCCGGAAAAGTTCCGGTTCGCTTTGATGATTATGATTTTGCTGTTCCTGCGAGTGGCATTCTTGTTTGGCATGTTGATAAGAGCAAAACAACTCCTGAGATGGTGGCTGCTAATAAGGTTAACCAAGATTACAAAAATCGCGGAGTTTACTTAGAAGAAGCTGATGGCTCTTTTGATATTGGGCAAGAATATTGGCTCTTAGATCCCGGCTATGGCACCGAACTAGGCTGGGCTTATGATGCCTTTTTTGATTCTAATAGAGTTTGGTATGCTCAGTCTAATGAATTTTTGGGAAAGGTAGAATTTTCCAAAGAATCTTATCCAAGATCAGATGCTAATAATGGGCTTAAGACCGGAATTGTACTAAATAATTTTAGCAATCCTGCTCAGTTTACGAGATTTGATTTTAGCTACGATAATTTGGCGAGTGGTTATCCTCTTAATTTAGAAATTGAACCATTTAAGGCTAAATCTTATTATTCTGCAAAGACAAATAATTATTATCAGATTATTGCTTCTTTAAATGGGGAAGTAAAAGTCTATAATGATACTCTCTTAGTTCAAGAATATCAGTTAGGAACTAATCTTAGTAATTATGATATTTCAGTTTTTAACGATGCTATTTACCTTATTCTGGAAGATTTAAAGACTGTTGCAGTTATTAATCTTGAAAGCGGAAATCTTGCTACTACTAGTTTTACTTCAGAAATAGATCATGAACCGGTAGCAAATATTATTCATTCTGAAAATTCATTTACGATTGTTAATGAATACGGGGAGCTTAGTAATACTATTTCTCTAGAATTAGCCGTCAAACATTATGCTGCAGCTTATGATGGTTCCGGTTATATCACTAATATTGCTTATTTAACGGATCAAGAATTTGGGCTGATTGATGGAGAGAGCCTAGAAATTTCTTTCCAAAAAAAGGGATCTTTTGCTAAGAGCAAGAGGATTTACCTCTTTGAATCTTTGGATCAAGGATTTAAAATAGTGGTCGCCGGAGAAAAGACTTTATTATGCGATCTTAAAACTGCGAAAGAGTATCTGGTTGAGATTGCTACCAATGAATTAATCCATGTTTTAGATTTTGATAATGATGGTAAAATTGAATTTGTTAGTCTAGACGGAAATTTACTAAAGATTAGAAACCGAAACGGGGTTTTAGAAAATTTCTTCCCTTTGGAACTTGCTAAATCTTTAGAGGGGATTTCTCGTTTTGTTAATTTTAAGGTAAATGGTAAAAATAATTTCGTTTTGATTGATAGTCTTGGTAATACTAGTTTCTATAATCACAAAGGTCAGAGAAATAGAGTTTTTGATTTTTCAATTCCGGCTCAAGAAAATAGTTTCAAGTCTTTATTTGAAAAAAATGATCAACTTTGTTTAAGTTTAATAACCGATTTTGGGGTGGCTTATAATTATCCTCTTTTTGCGGGTAATATTGATCTTTACGAAAGTGCTACCTCTGAAAATTTCAATGCTCAAAACAATTATTATCAAAGACTTAGTAAAGAGGCTGCTACTACTAATAAACTGGTCAAAAATGGAAATGTTTATAATTATCCTAATCCGGTAAAAGATGGGAAAACAGCTTTTAGATGCTATTTGGAGGAAGCTGCCAAGATCGAAGTTGAAATTTATGATCTTTCCGGAAATAAAATTAAATCCTTAGCGAAGGACTTTTACAATTCTAAAGAATATGTTGAACTTAATTGGCTGCTTGAGGATGTTGCCAGTGGGGTTTATTTTGGAAGAGTAAAGGTTAAAAGTTTAAATTCTAATAAAGAAGAAAAATACACTGTTAAAATAGCAGTTACAAGGTAAGCGTATGAACAAAAAACTATTAATATATCTCTTTGTTATTGGGACTTTTTTACTGAGTGGAATTTTGAGGGCTCAGGTTAGTGATTATAATCATCCAGAACTTAGATGGTTTACTTTTGAAACTGAGCATTTTATTTTCCATTTTCATAATGGAACAGAGCAGTCGGCTAATCGATTTGCCTCTGTAGCAGAGCATGTTTATGATACTATTACCAAATTGTATAATTATCGTCCTCAAGAAAAAATGAGAATTATTATCAATGATTATGAGGATTATGCCAATGGTGGTGCTTATTTTTACAATAATAAGATCAATCTTTGGTGTCCGAATCTTGATACGGAACTTAGAGGAACTCATAATTGGTTTAGAAATGTTTTTACTCATGAGTTTACTCATATGATTCAGCTAAATTCAGCCAAGAAAATGAGCGATTATGTTCCCGGTGTTTACTTACAATATACAGGGTATGAACGCGAAAAAAGAAAAGATGTTTTGACCGGATTTCCCAATATTTTGACTTCTTATAATTTGCCGATGCATGTTATTCCGGGGTGGTTTGCCGAAGGTGTTGCTCAAAATCAAGCTTACGATACTTTAAGATATGATTTTTGGGATGCTAATAGGGATATGCTTTTTAGAGAAAGGCTTTTGAGCGGTAATCAATTTACTTATGAAAAATTAGAAGATTTTGGCAATAAGAGTTCTCATGAAGCAGAATCTGTTTACAATACGGGAATGGCTTTTTTGGATTATATTTTTAAACATTATGGCAAAGATGCTCCCGATAAAATATCTAGAGAAATGGGTAAGTTTTTTACTTATTCTTTTAGTGATGCAGTTAAAGAAGTTACCGGTCTTAGTGTTGAAAGCATTTACGCTGACTTTATTAAAGAAAAAGAGAATTATTATCACAATATCCTAAAAACGATTAATGCTAATCTCGTAGAAGGAAAAGATATTTCAGATAGTGCTTATGTTAATTCTCATCCTGTTTTTTCTCCATCCGGTCGCTATTTGGCTTATCTTTCTACTAAAGAAAATGGTGAAGCAACTTTTTATCGCCGTAGCCTCTATATCAAAGATTTAGTAACAGATTCTATTAAGCTGGCTATTCCTGCTGTTTCCCTTTCTTCTTTTAGTTGGTCTCCTGATGAAAAGTATATCTATTTTTCTCAGGTTACTACTCATAAAATTTACGGATATAAGTTTTATGATATTTATCGCTGGGATATCAAAAACGAAGAAGACAAGAGATTAACATTTGGATTAAGAGCCGCTAATCCTGAAATTTCTCCTGATGGAAAGAAAATTAGTTTTGTTAGATCTGTTGATGGAACTCAAAACCTATGGATTATGGATGCTGATGGCAAAAATCTTAAAAATTTGACCAATAAGACAGACGGCACCCAGTATTACAAGGGTAAGTGGAGTAAAGATAGTAAAAAATTATTAGTTAGTTATAGCGATAAATATCATGGCAGAGATATTGCCTTAATGGATTTGGATGGAAAAATCCTTTATCAAGTGGAAACAGATTTTGATTATCGAGATCCTGTTTTTGGAAAAGATGATAATGAAATTTTCTATGCTTCGGATCAAACCGGTATTTTTAATATCTACCGTAAAGAATTAAAAGAAGCCGGCAAAGAAGAGCTAATTACCAATGTTAGAGGGGGAGCTTTTTATCCTGCTTATCAAGCCGGTAAATTAGTTTATGCTAATTATAAGGGAATTAAAATGAACCTTTATGAGATAGCTGATATTAAGCCTATAGCTTTAAATAAAGCTTACTATAAGGATTATCTTATTCCTGAAACTGATACTATTGAGATTGTTGATTATGCTAAAAATAAAGAGCCATATAGCAATGATTTTGAGCATTTAACCATTTTGCCAAGGCTGACAGTGGATAATAATTCCTTTAAACCGGGAGCTTATTTCTTGGTTAACGATTATTTGGAAAGAATGTCTCTATTTGGTGCTTTTGCAGTAAATTCTAAATTGGATTATGATCTTTTTTTGCAAACAGAATTTAGGATTTTCTTGCCAACTCTCTATGGCTTAGGGGTAAATGTTGTAAAGCATGCTGATAATAATTTTATTAACGAAGATGAAATTGTGGGCTATTATACTGATGATAATGGAATAGAACAGCCTATTTTTGATGAATATGGAGTTGAATATACCTATGATATAAAAGAGTATAATGTTGGTCTTAAAATGCCAATATCTCCAATTGTTCCCGAATTTATGAAAAATGCTTTTGCTTGGTATAATCTTGATTTTTACTTTGCTCAGATGAGAAATAAAGCAACAGCCAAATATCCTGAATTTTCTTTGACTTATGTTTATTATAAGGATAAAGTTTTCAATTTTAAATTTGATTTAGCATCGCCGGTATATGGACTCAATGGCAATATTAGTCCTGATAATGGAAGATCTTTAAAATTAAAGATTGCCAAGCATAGTGCTAATTTTATTAAAGGATTCGAGCTTGACGAAGATTATGGAAGGTATGTAGAAGCTTATAATGATTATAATTATTTGCAATATGATCTTGAGTATCGAGAAAATTTTTCTCTGCCTCTGGATTTAAGCTTGAGTACTAAATTTAAGGCTAGTTTTCTAGATAAGGATAGTATTGCTAGTTTTTTTGATAATTATATTGGGGGTTTAGAAGGTCTTAAAGGTTATAGTTTTTATAGTATTGGTGGAACGAGAACAGCTCAAATTGGAGCAACTTTAAGATTTCCGATTCTAAAAAGAGTGGATCAGAAACTATTCTTCTTCAATCTTAAAAAAATCTATGGAGGAGTTTTTGCGGAGGCCGGAACAGCTTGGAATCAAGATGAGGATAATTCCTTAAAATTCTATAATTCTCTGAAAAAAAATCTTGGAATTAATTTGAGAATATATGGGGTTTCCTTTTTAAATATGCCAACAGCCATAGATTATTATTTAGCCTACGGTTTTGACGAATTTAAAGATGGAGGGGCGACTTACGGAAAGGAATTTCGATCTT
>PDWI01008709.1_pt1 | contig 11875 bp, 7 predicted proteins | sample 1430891 | NCBI WGS metagenome assembly PDWI01 (sample SAMN01162508, study PRJNA174530) | Oral metagenome, whole genome shotgun sequencing project. | biome: Marine environment; feature: Marine mammal; material: Swab sample of the gingival sulcus; isolation source: swab sample of gingival sulcus...
GTATGAAATAAGTAAATTTCAGAATAAACAATTCTAAAAAAGTTAGTTAAAATATTAATATACAACATTTTACAACAGCATACTTTTTACATCACCTCCAAATTTTAAAATTAAAAAAAGTCTTATTTTTTTAACCCAAATTATGTAATAGAAATCGTTATAAGTACTCAAACTACAAGAAAATAAAAACTCATAAAGCATCGTAAAGCACTGCAAATCAACGCTTTGACTTATCAAGAAGAATGCTTAGTGCATATAGATTTTTACATATTTTGAATTAAAGCCCGCAAAAATATATTCTTTACAATAAAATCCAAAAACTTAATATTATTTAGAATTTTGCAATTCAAATTATCGAAGTATTTCTCTATCAAAAGCATCAATAAATGAATTTGGGGTAACATTTAAAATTGTTTTATTCAATTTGTCGGCAAAAGCTCTTATTTTGAAATAGCTCTCGAAAGAATGTGCAAATTTGTTTAGTATTTCGTGCATTTTTCTTTGCCCCTTGCCGCGTTTGTGCATGGTATTACGTTGGGCGGTTTGTTCGTCGTAAAAATGTTTTTGCGTAAGGTACACAACATTATCATCGCTTACATACAAATCTTTAATCCAGTTATGGTCTGCGCCGGTAAGGTAAATTTTATCGAAAGGCAAATTTAACGCTATAACTAAGGAAGGCACTAAAACATTATGCGGACGTGGCATACCAAGATTTTTTCGGTAACAAAAACGCTCAAAAAACGAAAAACCCTCTATGGGGGCAGCATTGAAAAAACGTATATCTATATTGTTGTTTGAACTTAATATATTTCGCCATTGTTTAAACTTTAAAGCATGGCTATTCATAAACAACACAAGCGACCAAGTAGTTTTTTTTGCCAAATTTTGAAACAGTGTATTACTTAAATTTCGATATTTTTCATCTAAATTTTCGTCCCACATTTCGGGTGCATTCAGCACATAAAATTTTGGCTTGTATTCCTCATAGTATTTTGTGTTTACAAAAAGATTTACCGCCATCAAATTCTTTGACTTAAAAACTTCAGTATGTTCGGTTATGGTCTTATTCAAAGATGGACCATTGCCTATTATGATACATTCGCCCTTTTCTTTTATACCTTTTTTATAAGATTTGACCAATTTTGAAAAAATCATAATTTTCAAAACAGACAATGCACTTTGCACAAGATTTTCCGTAAATATCTGAAACTTTGATTTAAACATTCACTCTAATTTTTTTCATTCAACATACCTTTGCTTACCCAAAAACGAAACAATAAAGTCATTCGAGCCTTAGCCCATTGAAAAGTCAAGCCGTAAAACAGAAACAAAACTCCCGTGGCACACCATTTAAACAACTCTTTTGCAACAGTTTCCCACAATTTTCCCTGTCCAAATCGGCGGGTTCGTATCACCTCGCTTTGTCCCACGCCAAGTGCTTGTTTTTTTATAAAAGCCTCCTGCAAACGTTCATCAGGAACGCTATGACTTACAACTATATCGGGTATCCAATAAACACTCAAACCTTTTTCGCGCATACGAAAAAAAAGGTCTTTTTCTTCGCCGCCCAGCATTTTTTTGCCTGTTCTGCCAAGTTCTGTATTGAAATTTTCTGTTTTTTCAAAAACTTCTCGTCTAAAAATCATATTTGCCCCTATGGGAAACTTATTTCGAGGGAAAATTTTAACCCTTGTGCCTAAATCAATAACCGACATCAGCGGCTCCAAAAAACGGTTCATCCACTTCGGACGATTGCTTTCATACAACGGCACTATTTTACCGCCTGCTGCATACATATCGGCACGTGTTGAAAATGCCTCAAACATTTTTTTCAAATAACCGTCATGCGCAACAGCATCGTCATCTATAAAAGCAAGTAATTCGCCTTTTGCTTCACGTATTCCGCGATTTCGTGCATGCGAAAGCCCTTGTTTTTTTTCTTCAAAATATGAAAAATTTATGTCGGAATATTTTTCCTGAAATTCAATACAACGTTGAGCCGTTGCATCGGGCGAATTGTTATTTACAAAAACAATTTCATAATCAGACTTCGGAAAGTCTTGCCTAATAAGGCTTTCAAACAATTGCGGCAAATATTTTTCTCTGTTGTATGTGCAAATTATAACGGATATTTTCACTTCTTTTTGGTCTTATTTACAGTAACCTTTATTTTTAAAAATTACTACGAGAAATTTAAAGTTATTTTTACTCAAGTTTATTTTCTTGATTATCAGCCTCTTGTTCCTTTATTTTATTTCTTATAATATAAAACAAACCTCCAAAAAAGCTCAAAGCAAATAGTATAGAGCCAAACAATGAATATCTGATACCGGCTTGAGCTATTTTGGGTTCAAATCGGAATACAACTTCGTGCGCACCCGCAGGCACGGGCAAAGCGCGGAGTATGTAGTCGGCACACAGATGCTCAGCAGGTTTACCATCGATGTAAGCATTCCAACCTTTACCATAGTATACCTCTGAAAAGACTGCCAACTGCGGACTTTGGGTTAAAGTTTTATATTTCAAAACATTGGGTTTGTATTCGGTTAATACAATTGACGCAGTGCTGTCGGCTTGAATTTTTGGTAAAATATCAGCAAATTTTTTGTTTACGACGGCTGTTTTTGCCGGTTGGAAATCTCGCATAGCAAGAATTGATTTTACAACTTGCGACAGCTCGCCACTTTTTTGATGAAATTGAGAAGTCAGCTCTTCTTTTTTGGCTTTCGATATATTTTGTTGCACCAAAGCAGAGATATGATTACGTTGAAACTCTAAATCATTTTTGCGATTTAACAATTCTTTTGCTTTATCAACTTTTTGAGGGTTTATAAGCGCTGATATTTCCTCATCGGGCGAATTAACCAACTTAACATCATTAACATACCAAGCATTGCCTAAAGCGCTTATATTTTGCAAGGGTTGCGATTGCGGACTTACTATAAAGTATTTGGTATTCAACATATTAAGTACGGATAATTTATTTAATACAGAATCTATCATTGCCATATTCAATTTTTCATTTTGAAAAACATTTGTCAGTATTTGTTTTTCTTCCGAAATATGAAAATCTATTAAATCTTGATAGCGTCTCATTTTTGCTCCGTGGTAGCCGCCTATACTTTTATGAAAATAAGAAGTTGAAGCATCGTTGAATGTACTTACCGTTAAATTCATAACTCTAAAATCTATATCTTTATCGTTTAAAATAAATTTATCGGCAGGCGAAGCTTGAAATGGCACTTTTTCTATGTGTGCGCTCACAAAATCATCACTGTTCAGATAACGTTTGTTTACTGTCCAAAGGTCGGCAAGTACTGCCACGCCTATTATTAAAAGCAAATATTCTCGCTTAATTTTTTCTTTTACAAAAAACCATATCGATGCAAAACCTATTATTGTCAATACCAAAGCTCTTAGTACATCGGCTCGCATTATGCTTGCGCGGTCGGCTTCAATAGCCGGAATAAGTTGTGCGCCCAAACTTGAGGCATCTCTTGAATTATGAAAATCAAGTATGCCCGGATTTAACATAAAAAGAAGAAGTATACCGCCCAATATGCCACCCGACCATTTCAAAGCATTAAAAATTTCTTGTTTTTCAACTTTATTTTCAAAAATATTTTTCAGTGCCAAAATTCCAAGCAAAGGTATTGATATTTCAGCCATTACAAGTATCATAGACACTGTTCGGAATTTGTTGTACATGGGGAAATATTCCAGAAAAAAGGAAGTTAAAATATTAAAATTATGTCCCCAAGCCAAAAGTATAGATACTGCGGTAACGGCTACGAGCCACCATTTTACAGAACCTTTAACTAAAAATAGTCCTAATACGAAAAGAAAAATCAACAATGCCCCTACATAAACAGGACCGGAAGTAAACGGTTGTCCGCCCCAGTAGGTAGGCATTCTTTTTATTACTTTTTTTGCATTGAAGTTTGGATTTTGACTTTGAATTTTTTTCAGTTGTTTAAAAGTTTCTGAATTTTCGGAAAGCGCTTGTCCCGAAGCTCCTCCAAACAAGTTGGGAACAAGCATGTTGAAAGTTTCCAATTTTCCGTAGCTCCATTGCGTGGCGTAATCTTTATCAAGACCACTGGTTTTATTTTCGGCATTAAAAGATAACTCCGATTTTCCTCGAATGGAGTCTTTGCTGTAATCGTAGGTTGTGAAAATTTGATATAAATTTGTAGACAAAGCCAAAAGCGCTCCGGCAAAAAGGAATAATGAGCTGCGAACAAATTTTTTGTAGCTTTTTTCTTTTATTGTATTTACTACTTCAAAAACAATAAATATTAAAACAGTTAAAAGTGTGTAATATGTTATTTGTAAGTGGTTTACAAGTAGTTGCATTGCTAAAAAAGGCATCATTACAAGAGTGCCTTTCAGGGCATTATATCTGTATGCGTGATATATTCCTGCTATGATTGGTCCACTGAAAGCTATTGCCATAACTTTGGTAAGATGACCTGCTTCTATTATAATAAAATAATAACTTGAAAACGATAATGCTACCGCCCCAACAATACTTAGCCAAGGGTCAACTTTAAAAAACAATAAACTAATCCAGAAGCCTATAAGAAGCATAAATACAAAACTCACAGGACGTATATTATGTCCTAAGTCAAGTACTTTAAAACTGTATTTGCTTATATTATAAGGTGCGTAGGTTGCTACGAGATATGTGGGCATTCCGCCAAACATTGAGTTAGTCCAAAATGAACGCTCGCCTGTTTCTTTTTCGTAGTTTAACAACTCTTCGGCTCCGCCTTTCCATGTTAATTTATCATTCTGATTTAACTTTTTGCCTTGCATGGCATCGGGGAAATATGCTGCCGACAACAACAAAAATAAAACTATGGCGGTAATGTAGGGCAATAATTTTTTTAACTTGTTATTCATAATTTATAATATTTAAGACAAAACTATTTTAAAGTTATTGGTTTATTTTACTTTCACGAAGCAGATTTAATTTTATGTAATTTCTAAAATTTTCCAAAGCTTTGATTTATGAATTTTTAGAACTTACTTTATCATTATTACTGTCGCGTAATATAAATTTATTATATAAAATTAGAGCAATAACGGTAGTAAAACCTATCGCTGCAAATATATACCAAATTTTTGATGGATTGTAATTTTCCCAAAGCATCTTTGTAATTCCTGCGGTATCGGTATTTAAAATCTTTGCCGATTCTGCAATGAAATCATTTTGAGTATAAGTATCGGAAATTTGAGGCAGTGAATGCCCGCGACTTTCCATTTCCAGACGCAACAAAGAAACTTTGTCCGACATATTTTGGTAAACCTTACCGGAAAGTATACCGGCAAGTCCGTTGCCGGCAGCAACCGGCAGAAATGATGTTCCCATATACAAAGCCTCTTTGTTTTTTGGTGCTATACGTCCTATGTATTCCGTAAACTTAGGTGAACTTGTCATTTCGCCTATTGAGAAAATCAGTACGCCCAATACGGTGTATAAAGGATTGTTTAACCAGAAAGACAAGCTAACACCAAATGTTAATATCAACAAACCTGCTACAATGGTATTTATTGGTTTAAATTTCATTACCACAGTAGAAATAATAAGTTGGAAAAGTATGATAAAAAGCGAATCTAAAAGGATTATCATTTCAGGGGCAATATCTCCCTGCGCCGTACCCCAAATGCGAGCAAGCCCGGGCGATACAACGGCTATATTATTGTATAAAATACTTGTATCTAACCATTGATAAATATAATTGGGCAGTGTGTAAAACAATTGATTGAAAAGTGTCCAAAAGCCTACCATTATTATTAGAAAAAACACAAGTTTAAAATCCTTTAATGCTTCCCAAATATTCAATACAGACTCTTTTAATGCGTCCTTTACTGACTGCTTACTTGGCTGACGTTCAGGTTCTTTATAGAAAAATAACACTAATAAAAGATTTACGGTAATGGCTGAAATTAACATTATGAAAATAATTTTCCAACCGTATATATTTCTCAGCTTCGATGAAAAAGCAGGACCTAAAAATCCGCCTACATTTACCAACATGTAAAAAATTCCAAAACCTATTGACGAATTTTTCTCGTTGGTAGTTTTGGTAATAGTTGCCGATATTATGGGTTTAAATATTCCCGCACCCACTGCAACATATAAAAAGGTCAGGAAAAATGCAACATAGCCCGTAAATACACCCATCAAATAGTAGCCCGAACCGAGTATCAGATATGCTAATATCAACATTTTTTTGTAACCAAACCTATCTGCCAGCACCCCCGTTATTATTGGCAAGAAATAAAGTATAGACGTAACAACTCCCATAATAGTACCTTTCTGTGCTTGCGAAAAGCCCAGCGCGCCTTCGTCTACGGAATTTGTAATATATAATGCCAACACGCCAAATAAGCCATACCATGCCCAACGTTCAAAAAGTTCCATGATGTTGGCAACCCAAAAAGTTCTTGGAAAAGTTTTTACAGTTTTAAAAAATTTACTCATAATCTTTTGATTTACAAACAGTTACTACGTCTTTAAAATTAACTTTATTACTCTAAAAATCAATGGGATAATAAAAAATGCTCCAATATATACTTTTTCTTTTTTCTCTGAAAATAAAAATGTAGAACATGATATTTTCATAAAAAACTACTCGCAGGTATTTTGCTTGAAAAAAGTTTTTATATTATCATATTTTATTATTTTACTAAAAAGACTTACCTTTGCATGGGTAAAAAATATTAACCCACAATACTACAAAAGTATAAATATAAACTAAAAAAGTATAATGAAAACCCCATAACTGTAAAAAGACACACAACAGAATACGTATAGGAACGGAAATAGGACAAAAAACTTCCCTCTTCTCACTTCCAACTCCCACTTAAAATATAAACAAATGAAAACTCCTCGATATATAATTCTAATAAGTGCATTTATCTTATTAAACATAACCGGTATTAACGCTCAAAAGCGGCATCTGCGAAAAGCCGAAGCAGCATTTAAAACCGGCGAATACTTCAAAGCAAGTGAATTGTACGAAAAAGCCTACGAAAAAATGTCAAACAAAACAGCCAAAGCCGAAGTTGCTTTTAAGATAGGCGAGTGTTATAGAAATATAGATAAAATGCGAAATGCCAAACGATGGTATCGCATTGCTGTAAAAAGAAAATACAAAAACCCCCTTTGTGTGCTGTACTACGCACAAATATTAATGATGGGCGAAGACTATGAAGACGCTTTGGAGCAATTTAAAAAATATTCAGAATTAGTACCTGATGACCCCAGAGGAAAAAATGGCGTGCGTTCAATAGAATTAATAAAACAATGGAAAAAAACCGTCTCTCGATACATGGTCGATAAACCTAAAAAAATTAACTCCCGCGATGAGGATTACAGTCCCAGTTTCGGGAAACTTAAATCTGAACTCTACTTCAGTTCAAATCGCGAATCGGCAACAGGCGACAATACCAGCGAAATTACAGGAAAACCATTTGCCGATATTTTCAAAGTACAATTAGACAGAAAAGGCAAATGGAGCGAACCCGTGCCGGTAAAAGGACAAGTAAACAGTCCGGGTAGCGAAGGTACACCTTTAATAGTGAATGACGGAGCTACAATGTATTTTACTTCATGCCCGCAAGAAAAAGGTGCTGACATGGGATGTAAAATATTTGTTTCAAGAAGAGGAGCAAGCGGTTGGAGCGAAGCCAAAAAATTAGAAATAGTAAAAGACAGCAGCATAACAATAGCCCATCCGGCAATATCTAAAGACGAACTTACTCTATACTTCGTGAGCGATAACCTACCCGAAGGCAAAGGCGGTAAAGATATTTGGGTTACTTCCAGAGCAAGCGTAGGCGGCAAATGGAAAAAACCCATAAATTTGGGTAGTTCCATTAACACTCCGGGCGATGAAATGTTCCCTTTTCTTAGAGAAGACGGAACGCTGTACTTCGCATCTGACGGGCATCCGGGCGTGGGAGGCTTAGATATATTCAAAGCTGAAAAAAACGGCTCTTCATGGCTCGTGTCAAATATGAAACCACCTATTAACTCGCCTGCCAACGATTTCGGAATTTGCTTTTTTGAAGATAAAGAAGAAGGATATTTTTCCAGCTCACGCAATCGAAATGATGATATTTTTGCATTTGAACTTCCTCCTTTGATTTTTACATTGAAAGGAAAAGTTACAAACTCAAAAAACGATATGCCCATTGCCGGTGCTGAAGTAACAATGCAAGGCAGTAACGGACGAGAACTAAAAATAAAATCGGGCGAAGACGGCAGCTTCCTTTTTCAACTAAGCCCTGACACAGATTACGCCGTCATAGCTTCAAAACAAAATTTCTTAAAAGCTAAACGAAATACCTCGACAAAAGGTTACAAAGAAAGCAAAACTTTGGAAGTTTTAATTGATTTACCGCCCATACAAAATGCTATTGAACTGCCAAATATAGAATACGATTTGGGCGATACAACTTTACGCCCCGAATCAAAAGTAGCACTCGACAAATTGGTTGAAACATTAAACGTAAACGACAATATAACGATAGAACTGATGGCTAATACTGACTTTAGAGGAAGCGACAGCTACAACATGAAACTATCACAAGGTCGTGCCAACGCTGTAACTAATTACTTGATATCTAAAGGAATAAAAGCTGACCGATTAACTTCTAAAGGATATGGCGAAACAAATCCCAAAAAAGTAAACGACAAAATAGCAAGGCAGTATGACTTCTTAAAAATTAATGATGTACTTACAGAGGACTTTATTAATAATTTAGCAACAGAAGAGCAAAAAGAAACTTGTCATCAATTAAATCGACGTACAGAATTTAAAGTACTAAGTACTGATTACGGTTTACATACAATAGAATTCGGAACACAAGAATGAGCAAAGAACGATATAATCAAAGAGGCGTATCTTCCTCAAAAGAAGACGTACATGCCGCAATAGAAAACCTTGATAAAGGGTTATTCCCTAAGGCTTTTTGTAAAATAATACCCGACATACTCGGCGGCAATCCGGAATACTGCAACATAATGCACGCAGACGGTGCCGGTACAAAATCCTCGTTAGCATACCTTTACTGGAAAGAAACGGGCGACCTTTCAGTCTGGAAAGGAATAGCACAAGATGCCCTCATCATGAATATTGACGACCTGCTTTGTGTAGGTGCAGATGATAATATATTGGTATCTTCCACCATAGGGAGAAACAAAAATTTAATACCTGCCGAAGTTATAAAAAGTTTGATAGAAGGTACTGAGGAAGTCTTACAAAATTTGCGTGAAAACGGTATAAATGCTTTTCTGACAGGCGGCGAAACAGCCGATGTGGGCGATTTGGTACGCACCGTAATAGTAGACTCCACCGTAACGGCAAGAATGAAACGAAGCGATGTCATAAATAATGCCAACATAAGCCATGATGACGTTATAATAGGGCTTGCTTCCTACGGAAAAGCAACTTACGAAACAGAATATAACGGCGGAATGGGTAGCAATGGTCTTAGTTCGGCACGGCATGATGTATTTTCAAATTATTTGAAAAATAAATATCCGGAAAGTTTCGATGCTGCAATACCGGAACATCTTATATACAGCGGCAGTAAAAGATTAACCGACAGCACCAAAGTACAAGGAGTAGATGCCGGTAAAATGGTACTTTCACCCACTCGTACCTATGCTCCCGTAATTAAAAAGATTTTACAGAAACATAGAAAAAACATACACGGTATGGTACATTGTTCGGGTGGCGCTCAAACAAAAATTCTGCATTTTGTTGATAAAATGCGTATAATAAAAAATAGCATGTTGCCCATACCGCCACTTTTTGAAATGATACAAAAAGAATCAGGCACAGATTGGGAAGAAATGTACAAAGTCTTTAATATGGGACACCGAATGGAAATATATTGCCAACCCGAATATGCCGAAGAAATTATCTCCATATCTGAAAGTTTTGATATAAAAGCCCAAATAGTGGGACATTGCGAACAGGCAGAAAGTAGGTCGTTAATTATTGAAACGCCATACGGAAAATTTAATTATTGAAATTAAAAATAGTAAGTTATAATCCTGATTATTAAGGCTTTAGATGTTTTTATTTTTATGTAAATTGTTGACTTTCAGTTTATTATAAGGATGTTTTTTGTAAAATGAGGCTATTAATTTTAAATTATGAATATCCCCCGATAGGCGGTGGCGCTGGCGTAGTGTCGCGTTATCACGCTGAGGGACTTGCGAGGAGCGGGCATAAAGTAGTAGTACTCAGCACTTGGTATAAAGGCGAAAAAGAAATTGAAACTTCGGGCAATTTAACAGTAATAAAACTAAAGTCTAAACGCAGATACGACTATAAATCAACCCCCGATGAATGGCTGTCGTGGATTAGACATGCCAAAAAATTTCTAAAAAATTTCTTGAAAGAAAACCCGCAAGATTTTTGTATAGCTCATTTTGCTTTGCCCGGCGGCGAACTTGCAAAATATACTTATAAAAATTTCAAATTAAAATATGCCATAGTATCACACGGACAAGATATTCCTTGGTTTTTCCCAAAGCAAATGTTTAAGTATCACATAATTACATATTTTTGGATAAAGCAAATATGTAAGTCGAGCGATAAGTTGGTTTTACTTACCGAAGCCATGAAAAAAAATGCTGATAGATTTATGGGAAAACATAAATATAAAAATATTATTATTCCTAATGGTTGCGAAACAAAAAACTTTTATCCTGACTACAATAAACGTAAGGAGAAATTTAAAATAATCTTTGCAGGTCGTTTAGTAGCTCAAAAAGCTCCTTTTGTGTTTTTAAAATCGCTTGTAAATCTAAAAAAACAAATTGCTGATAATTTTAGCGTAAGTATACTGGGCGATGGTAATCTAAAATCAAGTATGCAACGCTTTGTAAGAAATAATGATTTAGAAAAAGAAGTACAATTTAAGGGCTGGGTAAGTAAAACAGAAATGCTTGCCGAATACCAATCGGCGCATGTGCAAGTTATGAGTTCGGCGGCGGAAGCCATGTCGATAGCTGCATTAGAGAGCCTATCAGCCGGTCTGTATCTTATTTCAACACCTGTAAGCGGCAATACCGACCTCATCGTTGAAGGTATTAATGGTAGTATTTTTCCGTATAAAAAATACGAGGTTTTGAGTTCAAAGTTAATTTCATATTACAACACGAAATTTAAAAAGAACTACCATGTGCCTGAAAATTTCCTAAATGAATTTAGAAAAAATTACGATTGGCAGAATATCATACAAAAAATTAATACAGAACTGGAATTGATTTGATTGTAACCCAACGTGCAAATTTCAGTGAGAAAATTATACAACAAAAAACAGAAATAACAGATATAGTTTTATATATTTGCATATCAAAATAAAAGATATGCCGTTATTCCAAAAATCTGTAATAAATAGATACTTAAAAATCCTTGACTCGGGAAAAGTAGACGAGGCTTTCAATAAATTTCAAAAATTCTATGGTAATAAATTGAGATTGCACAACATAATGCAACTCAAAGAGGAGAATTATCAAGAAGGATTTTTGAGAGAAATTTTTGCAGACACTTTAGGCTATACCATAAATCCAAACGAAAATTTTAACCTCACAACCGAGTTCAAAAACGCCACCGACAGCCGAAAAGCTGATGGTGCAATTATCAAAAACGGGAAAGCAATTGGTGTGATTGAACTGAAATCAACCAAAACAAAAAACTTAGAAAGTATAAAAGAACAAGCTTTCGGATACAAAAACAATCAGCCCGATTGCAAATATGTGATAACTTCAAATTTTCAAAAATTACGATTTTACATAGACAATGCTACTGATTACGAGGAGTTTAACCTGTTTCATCTTGAC